>MDSY01021354.1_pt1 | contig 19880 bp, 23 predicted proteins | sample 811131 | NCBI WGS metagenome assembly MDSY01 (sample SAMN05326643, study PRJNA326480) | marine metagenome | isolation source: seawater | place: Atlantic Ocean: South West | collected 2010
GAAGATTTAGCAAAAAGATTAATCGATTATGGGTATCATTCTCCAACAATGTCATGGCCAGTAGCAGGAACAATTATGATTGAGCCCACTGAAAGTGAAAATTTAGAAGAGATGGATAGATTTTGTAACGCACTTATCTCTATTAGAAAAGAAATAGATAAAGTGGAACATGGAGAGCATGATAAAATTGATAATCCATTAAAAAACGCGCCTCATACTTTCCTAGAGGTGGCAGCAAATGAATGGATGCATAAGTACACAAGGGAGCAAGCAGCTTTCCCAAATGAGTATCTGAGAAACAATAAATACTGGGCTCCCGTGGGCAGAGTAGACAATGTTTACGGTGATCGAAATCTAATTTGTTCTTGCCCTTCTATGGATGAATACAAAGACGAAGCAGCTTAGACAAAATGAAAGTTGCAGTTATTGGGTCAGGAATCTCAGGTCTCTCGGCGGCATATCATCTATCAAAAAAATATAAAGTAGACTTATTCGAACAAGATGATCACTTTGGAGGCCATTCTTATACTTACGATATTATTACTAACACTGAGACTAAGGTTTCAGTAGACCTAGGTTTTATCGTTTTCAATGAACTTACTTATCCTAATTTATTTAAATTTTTTGATGACTTAGAGGTTACGTATGAAAAAAGTGATATGTCATTTGCTGTCTCTGTTAAGAATTCAATGGTAGAATACGGGGGTAAAGGATTAAAAGCTCTTTTTGCAAATAAATTAAATATTTTTAATCCTAAATTTATAAAAATGGTGTCAGAAATTATGTCATTTTATAAAAATGCCCCTTTCTTACTTAATGACAATATAGACAATGAAACGTTAGGTGGTTATTTAGAAAAATCTAAAAAATCAAAATACTTTATAAACTTTCACATTATTCCAATGGTAGCTGCAATTTGGTCCATGCCTTTTTCAAAAGCTAAAGACATGCCGCTTAAATTATTTCTTAATTTTTTTATAAACCATGGATTATTTCGATTAAAGAATAGACCACAATGGTACACGGTCACAGGTAGAAGTAGAACGTATGTATTTAAAGTTTTACAAAAAATTAGCGGTGAATATTTTAAAAATTCTAAAGTGAATAAAATTTCTAGAAATGGAGAGAATGTCCGAATTTCAATCGGAAATAATAATGAATATTTGAATTATGATCATGTCGTATTGGCTTCCCATGCTGACCAAAGTTTGAACCTATTAGAGGACCCTACAGATGAGGAAGTTAATATATTAAAAGAATTTAAATACGTAGACAACATTGCTTATCTACATACCGATGAGAGTCTTATGCCAAAAAAAAAGTTAGCTTGGTCAAGCTGGAACTCTATTTCTAGAAAGGATCTAAGTAGCACATGTGTTACTTATTGGCTAAACAATCTTCAAAATTTAGAAACAAAAAAAAATTATTATTTAACACTGAATCCAATTCATGAAATTAAGTCTGAGAAAATAATTAAAAAAGTTAATTTTACTCATCCTTATTTTAATTCTAAAACATCTGTACTTCAAAAAGATCTCCATAAACTTCAAGGCAAGAAAAGAACTTGGTTTTGTGGAAGTTATTTTGGTTATGGTTTTCATGAAGATGGTTTAAAATCATCTTTAGAAATGCTGAAATATTTTAAAAGCTAAATGAAAACTTGTATATACAAAGGATTTGTAACTCACAGAAGATTTAAACCTTTAAGACATTATTTTTCTTACAAAACTTTTTCTATTTTATTTGATTTAACCGAACTAGAGGAAATTCATAAAAAAATAAGCATATTTTCATTTAATAAATTTAATATTTTTAGTTTTTACAACGAAGATCATGGTTCTCGTGACGGAAGTGATTTGACAGAATGGGTAAAAAAAAACCTTAAAAAATATAATTTAAATTTTAATATTTCAAAAATAAAATTACTTTGTTTTCCGAGAGTATTTGGCTATGTGTTTAATCCATTAAGTATTTTTTATTGCTATGACGGACTCTTACTTAAAGCAATTTTATATGAAGTTAAGAATACTTTTAACGAACAACACACCTATGTTTTTCCTGTAAGCGACAGCTCAAAAATTATTACACAGCAGTGTAATAAAAAATTTTACGTATCACCTTTCATTGGAATGGATACATTTTATAATTTTAGATTATCAGAGCCTGAAAAAAGTTTAAAAATACTTATTAAACAAACAGATAGTGCAGAAAAAATTCTAGTAGCATGCCAGGTAGGAACAAGACAAATTATGTCTCTTAAGCAACTCTTAATAAATTTATTTACACATCCTATGATGACTTTTAAAATCATGATATCGATACACTATGAAGCATTACGATTATGGAAAAAGGGAGCTATATTTAAAAAAAGACAAGTTAAAATTAAAAACAATATATCTTTAGAAAAATGAAATTTACCCCCTCAAAAATAGCTGAAACCTTTATACTTAACAAATTAGAATCTATTAAAGGTGGAAGTTTAAATTTAAAAAACTACAACCAAGAAGTAAAATTTTTTGGCGAACCAAATGATATTGTTAAAGCTGATATTGTTGTTAATAACCCAAAATTTTATATTAACATTTTAAAAAGTGGAAGCACTGGTCTAGCCGAGTGCTATGTAAGAGATGAGTTTTCTACTTCAGATCTTACTTCTTTAATCGAGCTTACTGCTAGAAACATTAATTTGACTCATAGATTTTCTGGTATTTTAAGGATAAAATTTTTAAAGAATTTATTCAAAAATATTTTTGCTTCTAACACAAAACATAAAAGTAAAGAATACATATCTAAACACTATGATCTTGGTAATGAATTTTTTTCTATCTGGCTGGATAAAACCCTCACATATTCAAGCGGCATTTACGATAAGCCTACTGATGATTTATCCAATGCACAAATTAATAAATACAATAAACTAATTCAATTCATAAAACCAAAATCTGGAGATAAAATTTTAGAAGTAGGGTGTGGTTGGGGAGGTTTTGCGGAACATCTAGCTAAAAATTTTGATGTTAAATTAGATTGTATTACAATTTCAAAGAAACAATTGGATTTTGCAAAAAAACGTATTTTTAATGCAGGATTGAATGATAAGGTAGATATTAAATTTTTAGATTACAGAGATGTAAAAGAAAAGTATGATTCTATAGCTTCCATTGAGATGATTGAGGCTGTTGGGGAAAAATATCTTAATAAATATTTTTCTATGATCAAAAATAATTTAAAATATGGCGGTATTGGCGCAATACAAGCTATTATTATTAAAGATGAATTATTTGATCAATATAGAAAAAGTGAAGATTTTATACAAAAATATATATTTCCAGGAGGTTTTTTACCATCACTCCGGTCTATAAAAGAGCACACAAAAAGCTCTGGTTTACAATTAACCGAATATAACTCCTATGGAATACATTATTCAAATACTTTAAAAAAATGGAGAGAAAATTTTATTAATTCATGGAGTGATATTTCTAAGCAAGGTTTTGACCAATCGTTTAAAAAAATATGGGAATTTTATTTTTCTTATTGTGAAGCAGGTTTTAAATCTAAAAATATTGATTTGATACAATTCTCTTTATGTAATAAGTAAAGTAACTATTTATGAAAATATTATTTATATTATTAACTACTATTTTATTAACGAACTGCACGGGGAATCAAATGAAACCAACAGATTTTAAAGATCAAAAACCAAGACTAATTATTGAAGATTATTTATCAGGTAACGTTAAAGCCTGGGGAATACTTCAGGATAGATCTGGGAAAGTTACAAGACAATTTTCTGCTGATCTAAATGGTAAATGGGATGGAAAGCAATTAATATTAGATGAAAAGTTTAACTGGTCAGACGGTGAAATACAAAAACGTCAATGGCAAATAACTAAATTAGACGAGCATAATTACGAAGGTACAGCAGGTGATGTTGTCGGTAAAGCTAAAGGATATTCATATGGGCCCGCTTTTAAATTTGAATATGTTTTACTGGTGCCTATCAAAGGCAAAGAAATTAAGATAACTTTTGATGATTGGATTTTTAAGCAAGATGATAAAGTAGCAATTAATAGAGCTACTATGACAAAATTTGGAATAAAAGTTGCAGAGCTTACAGTAATGTTCGTAAAAAATTAGTATAAAGTTGCATATATATAAACAAATATCCGTTGTTAGCGTTTATGTTGTTGAAGATATTTGAATATATAGTAAATTTTCAAATATAAAATGAAACCTGCTAAAATAAAAAATCAATTTAATAAAATTAAAAAAAAATTTGTTTCAAAAAATTTTAACAATTTAAAAAAAAAATTAGTATCTAATATTGATAAGACTTATAAAAAACTTAATAAGCAAAAGAAAAAAGTAAAAAAAATCAAGAAGATTAAAACATTAGCTCAATTAAAAGTTCAAAAAAATATAAGAGAAAGAATTGCAAAACAAAATAAAAGAGAGAAAATTGCTAAAGCTCAAATTATCAAAGCTAGAAATCAAGAAAAACAAAGACTTAAAGATGAAGAATTAAAAATTAAAAAGCATGAATTGAGAATCAAAGAAGAAGAACTCAAGTTAAAATTTGCTGAACAAAAGTTAAAAGAACAAGCTGAACAGAGATTACAAAACCAAGAACAAAGAAAAAAAGATGAAGAAAAAAGAATAAGACAAGAACAAAAAAGACTAAGAGACGAAGATAAACGATTAAGAGAATCAGCGGAAAAAAGATTAAGAGATGAAGAACAGAGAATACGCGATGAAGAAAAAAGAATAAGAGATAATGAAGAAAGAAAAAGACTAGAAGTAGAAAAGAAAAAAAGCGATGAAGAACAAAGATTACGCGATGAAGAAAAAAGAATTAGAGAGAATAAAGAGAGAAAAATACTAGAGGCAGAACAAAGAAAAATAAATGAAGAAAATAAAATAAAGGATGAACAAAGAAAAATAAGAGAAGAAATTGAAGAACAAAAATTAAAAGAATGGGAGCTAAAGTTTGACGCAGAAAGAAAAAAAAGAGATGAAGAACAATATTTAAAAGAAGAAGAATTAAGACTTAAAGAAGAAGAAAGAAAACAAAGGCTAGAAATAGACTTGAGAAAAAACGATAAAATCAATTAGTAGTACCAACTTACAGCAATGTTGATGAAAAATTAGCAAACTAACAAACTTTGATAAAAAATAGTAAAATTATTACAAAACAAGTATATAAAGCTTAATGAGTAAAATTTTAATTACAGGTGGAAACGGTTTTATAGGCAACGAGTTGATTAAAAAATTAACTAAAATTGGGCATGAGATAGTATCTTTAGATATTCTACCACCTAAAAAAATAAACAAAAAAATTATCTATCACGCAGGAAGTATTTTAAACCGATACGATCTAGACGCTGCTATGAAAGACTGTGATGTTGTATTTCATTTAGCGGCTATGGTGGGAGTTGCTCTAACTGAAAAAAAAAGACTTGAATGTTTAGAGATAAATATACAAGGAACTAAAACAGTTTTAGAAGCTGTTGTTAGACAAAAAGTAAAAAAAATAATATTTTCTTCTTCATCTGAGGTTTATGGAGATCAAGAAATAATACCAATAAATGAGAACGCAGATCTTAAACCAAAATCTAATTATGGAATAACTAAGCTGGTAGGTGAGGAATACATAAAAGCTTTTAGTAAATTTTATAAATTTAGCTTTAATATAGTACGCTTTTTTAATCTTTATGGAGGGACACAAAGAAATGATTTTGTAATTCCTATATTCAAAAATATAATCCAAAATAATAAAACAATTAATATATATGGTGAAGGAAATCAGATTAGATCATATTGTCATATAAATGATGCAGTTAGTGGAATTGTTAAAGTTTTAGAAAAAGGAAAAAAACAACAGACCTATAACATAGGAAATAATAATGAACCTATTTCTGTGAAAGAATTAGCAAATAAAATGATAAATATATCTCAAAAGAATATTAAAATAAAAAAAATACCATTTGAAAAGAGTGACAGAAGTAAAAAAAGAGAAATATACAAAAGACAACCAGATATATCAAAATTAAAAAAAGACACTAATTATCTACCGAAAATTAATTTAGAAAAAGGAATAAGAAAATTACTTCAAAAGTAAAAATTAATGAATGTTATAGGCATAATTCAAGCAAGATTAACATCAAAAAGATTTCCCGGTAAGGTTCTGAAAAAAATTGGTAACATGCCAATGCTCGAAATTTTAATTAAGAGAATTTCATTTTCAAAAAAACTAGATAAAATTATTGTCGTAATCCCAAGGTCTAAAAAAAATAAAAATCTTAAAATTTTTCTCAAAAAAAAAAAAATTACTTATTACGAAGGGGATGAAAAAAATGTTTTACAGCGTTATTATTTTGCAGCAAAGGAATACTCAGCTAACATAATTGTAAGAATTACGTCTGACAACCCTCTTGTAGACCCAGAAATTATTGATAACATTATCACTAAAATAAAAAAAAAAAAAATAGATTATATTAAACACAGCTACCCTTATCTACCTCTAGGTTTAGGTGTAGAAGCATTTACATTTAAAGCGCTAAAAAAAGTTTACAATAAAGCTAAATCAAATTATCACAAAGAACATGTAACAACATATATTTTTGATAATAAAAATTTGTTTAAATCAGAAGAGATAAAAGGAAATAAAGTATACCCTCAATACAGATTAACTGTTGATTTACCTTTAGATCTAAAAGTTATAAAATATATTTTTAATTATTTTAAACCTAATATTAAATTTAATTTCAAAAAAATAACAAAATTATTTAAGGAGAACCCTAAGATTTTCTTAATTAATAGAAAAATAGTCCAAAAAAACTTAAAGTAGATTTTTTAACTTAAGACATTCATTAATAGCAGCAAATTTTTGATGCCTGCCATACGTTGTCCATGGAGAGGAAATTAAGTTTGTATTTTCTGATTTACGCATAAAATCTTCAATAGCATTCTTGTCTTTAATCGTAATTATATCAAATCTACTTAGGAGTTTTTTATTTACTGTTTTTGTGTCATACTCAATATCAATTTTAAAAGTTTTTAAAATTTTTCTACAATCATTAAGTATAGTTTTAACATTAATCTTGTTGAAAAATGTTTCTATGGCAATTTTATTAATATTATTAATTTTGTATAAATAAATTCTATAGATCTTACTTCTAGAGCTATAAACTTGTATATATTTACTTTGATTGATAGATTTACTTAAATTACAGTTTATTTGTAGAGCTTTAAAAGCAAAAGAATCTAATTCGATACCATTAAATTTCTGAATAAGATTAACAGGATTTCCTGTCCAGAAAATGTAATCATTTTTAATTTTTTTATTATTATTGAATAGTAGTAATTTTTTATTTTCCCACTTTGGAAAAACTAATGATTTCTTATAAACCTTAATTCCTAAGCTTTTCATTTCTTTTTCAATATTAACAAACATTTTGTTGTATCCTAAGTTCGGTACAAGATATTTTTTTGTAAGTCTAGAAATTTTATTCCAATTAATTGCATAATATTTATCAATTTGTGAATTCTTTTTTTTTAATTTTTTAAGTAAATTATCTTGATTTAATATATTAATTCTTGAAATCCCTAATGGGCCGGTATTTTTATCACCTAAATAACTCTCATTAAAATTGATATTTTTTGTAAATTTTTTAAGAAGATTCGTGATATTTTTTGGATAAACACAAATATGATCTTTGAGTGATTTAACAATTAAATCCTTTTTATATAAATTGCTTTCTTTAATACCTTGAAGCTTAAAAACAGGTAACGAAAACATTTCTGTAGAAATCTTATTATTATCTAAATTAGTGAAGGAAGCATGATCAAGATTAAACTTTTTAAACGAGCATTTTGAAAATTTAATAATATCTTTTGCCCACTGTTCATTAGAATCAATGTATTGAACTCCTCTAAAGAAAATTTTATCTTCAAACTCGTAATCGTTTAATATGCCGCCAAGTTTTTTGCTTTTTTCAAAAATTGATACTTCATGATTTTTTTTCTTTAGATAAATTGCTGTTAAACAACCAATAATGCCACCTCCAATAATAATAATTTTTTTTTTCATTGGCTTATATTTAGAGGAATTTAATAGTTATTACCAATGTATCTCTGCAACCGTACTTTCCATTACCGTTAATATTTATAGGGTCTGTATAGTGAAAAAATTTATTATCATTGACTAGTATATAGTCTCCTTTTTTTAATAAGGATGAATATGTGTCTTCCTTATTAAGACCATTTTTAATTCTCGTTATTCCTCCGCTGATATTCGATGATTGAAAATTAATTATTGCAACATAATTAAAACCATCTTTATGCCAACCCTCAGGAACAGGGTAACCTACAAAATCTTTAGAACATTTTATTCTAAGTTGATGAAAGCCTACCTCCAATTTTTTTTCATTGTAAAAAATTTTACTAAAATTAAATTTAAACAAGTCTACAAAATAAATTAAATCTTTTTTATCTATTTCCTTAAAATTACGCTTCTTTCCACCTGCAAATCTGTTGGTATTTTTATCTTGATAGAAGTAGTTATTTTTTAAAAAAATTATTCTCTTATCTTTATTGTCAATCAAAACCTTAGAGTACTTTCTAAATCTAAAATGATATCCTTTAGATTTTTCGTATGGGTCAGCTGGGAGTCTATCAAAACTCTTTAATAGATTTGATTTAATAGGTCCTAGATTTCCAGTTAAAAAGTCCATCACTTGTATATATTCCTTATTAATTTTATCCAATCTTTAACAGATCTTACATTAGATGCATTGTTAATATCCACTTTATTAAATTTTTTTTTAATTTCAAGAAAAATATTTAAATGAACCAAAGAATCCCACTCTGAGATCTGACCAACAGATAAATTATAATTATTAATTTTCTTTAATTTTATATTCTTTTTAATTATCTGTAAAACTAAGTTTTCTTTTTTTTTAAGATCCATTTTATTTTTTAAGTATTAAATACCACCAACAGTTTTTTTTATTTTTTTTTTTTATTTCATATTTTTTTTCACAAACTATAGAAACAAATTTAAATTTTTTAAAATATTTTTTAATTTCTTTTTCTGAAAAAAAAGAAGTAATAACTCCTTTCTTAGAATCTATTTCTTTTTTGAAAAAAAATTTTTTTCTACTATAAGCATAATGATCTATACTAAATAAACTTGTAAAAAAATAACCACCAGGCTTTAAAAAATAATTAACATTATTTATTATTTTTAAAATGTCTTTTTTGTTGTTATGAGTTATAGAACCCCTATCTACACAAAGATCGTAATAATTTTTTGGATAATTAGAATTTAAAAAATCATCTAAAATTATTTGAACATTTTTTCTTTTGATAAATCTTTTATTAGCAATTTTAACAGCACTTTTTGAACCTTCTACACCTACAATTTCTTTAAATCCTAGTTTGTCAAAAAAAAGAATATTATTACCTGTCCCGCTACCCATTTCTATAACTTTTTTATCTTTATAGTTTTTAATATAATTTTTAGTTGATGCCACAACCCACTCAAATGGATATTCATTAATTTGTTTTTTTTTTGAATATACTTCTTTTTCCCAATTTAAATCAAATGGCATAAATCAACTAAGATCCTTATTTGTTAATTTTTTGAAATTATATTTTTTTTTAATTTTTAACATATTTATAGTTTTTTTTGTTAAAAAAAAATATGGATTTTTTTTTAATTTTTCTAGACCATATTTCAAAAACTTTTTAGCATCTATTTCTTCGTAGACAAAGCCGTTATTAGCTTTATTATTTTTTAATATTTTAAATTTTAATAAATCTTTTTTAATTTTTATTAAATCATATTCTATATTAATTGATAAAGGCCTGACTTCATATTTTAAACAACAACTTGTGTATTTACCGTTATTATAAGTTCTTCCGTTAAATTCTTTTTTATATCTGTACAATGCACCATTCGGAGAACAACGTTCAATATACATTATAAAACTTGGTGCAAAATCAGCACCAAAAAATATTATTTTCCCTTTATTTTTAGCAAGATAATCAAATTCTGAGTCTTTACCGCATGGATCGAATTCTTTTTGTTTGTTGTAAAATATTAAATTTTTATCAGCTGTACAGGTTGAAAACATTGGTGTTTTAGTGCGATTATTTTTATATTTTTTTCTAAAAAATTCTGAAAAGACTCCGACTTGACTTTTATCCCTATGGTAATCAAATTTTTTAGTTTTAGGAAAATCATAATTGTATGTTGGTATTATGATTTTTCCTTTAGTTAATTTAATTAAATTTTGACACATATCTGTCATAATTTTTTTTTTGTTAAAATGATTTTTTTTAGTTTTAAGTAAAAATAATGCGTATTTATAAAAGTCTGTATGTACAAAATAAATCATTTTATTTTTGAAGATGATATTAATTGTTTTATATCTATTTTACCTGATTCTAGGTTAAAAAATTTGTGCTTATAAATAACATAAAAGGGTCTCTCATATTTTTCTAATTTAGAAAAAAAAATTTTTTTTATTTTTATAGATAATTTTTTTTGATTTTTTTTACATTCTACAAATAATATAATTTTGTTATTATATGTTGTAATCTTGATAGGTATATTTAAGTGTTTGTATAAAATATTTTCAATACTTGAAAGATTTATTCTATACCCATCAAGTTTTATGTAATCCTTTATACGACCACGAAAAATAAATTCATTATCTGCATTCAGTTCAACCATGTCTCCAGTTGGGTAATATTTTTTATTTTTAATTGTTATAAACAGATCTTTACTATTAACATATCCCTGCATTCTCTGTTTTCCATTTAAGTATAGTTCACCGTTATTAATTAAAGTAGTAATTCCATTTAGTGGTTTTCCTATAGGTATTTCTTTATAGTTTTTTTTGATATTTACTTCATGACACATGGAATTAATTGTAAATTCAGTCGGTCCATAAAAATTATATACTATGATATTTTTAAAAAACTTTTTAATTTTATTCAAAAGATTAACAGAAAAAATTTCACCACCTATATTAATTTGTTTAATACTTTTTAAATAATTTATTTTTATTTTTTTTGAAAAATCTAAAACTTTATTAAGCCCAGAAGGCACTAAATACATTGACTCTGCTTTATTTTCTTTAATCATCGATAGTAAAGAAATAAAATTTTGAGATTTGTTTGTAATAATTATTTGAGAACCAAAAACAAGCGCAAAAGCTAAATCCGCAATTGTTATATCAAAAGTTAATTCTCCACTTATGATTAAAGATTTTGGTTTTTTTTTTGACTTAAATTTTTTTTTAATACTTGCTAGATATGACGTAAAAGCAGTATTCGATATACATACACCTTTTTTATCACCCGTACTTCCAGAAGTAAAAATTATATAAGAAATATTTCTATGGTTTTTTTTAATTAATTCATTTATTTTTTTATTTTTTAAATTTTTAAATTGTATTTCATTGTTTTTTCTTTCTGCAATAAAATTAATATTAGAGTCTTCTAGTTGTAATTTTATGTTTTCACGTGGTGTTTCATGGGAAAAAGGTAAATAAAAACCTTTTGAAAGCCATGTTGCGAATATTAAGCATATATATTCAACATCTCTTTCCAGCAAAATAGCAATTCCCCTATTCTTTGAATTTTTCCAAATTTTATTGAGCTGACGTTGATAGCTAAAAATCTTTTCAATTATTTCTTTTTTTTTATATTTTTTATTTTCATCGACCATCATATATTCATGTCGATAATTTTTCATATAGTTTAAAACGATTTTATTTAAACTTATCATTATATACTTAGTATCTTAATTGATTATTAGCTTTTTATTTTTCAATATCTTATACAATTTCAACGTTTCTTTAACTGTCAACTTTATCAATCGCGCCACAGTCTCTAAATTGTTTTTTCCATCTGCGTATTGCAAAAAATTTAAAATGTTTTTAGAATTAATTTTTTTTTTTGATATTTTTTTTGTACTTAAGCTTTCGTATAGGTTTCTTTTTTGTAACAACGGTTCACAAAGCACTATGTTTTTTGGTATTATATAATTCATGATATTTAAAATGGATTCTTTTGCTACTTTAAACCCTCCATTTAAGCCTCTTCTTGTTACAAGTTTAAAGTCATCTAACGATGTGTGGTATTCAGGGTATTCTCCATACTTAGTTCTAAGGATAGATGCTATCGGTAAGTCTACACCGGGTGAATTAAATTGTCTTTCATCTGAACCTCTATCTAAAAAAGAATATTCTTTATATCTTATATTAAATTTTTTAAAAGCTTTAACCGCTGCTAAATCTGAATTTGTATTTTTATATTTAGTAGTAAGAAGTGAATAATTTTTTTCATCACCTATACAAGTCAAAACATAGCCACCAACAATATTTTGCCTTAGTATTTTTAAATTTTCATGAATATAAGCTATTGAACCTATTGTTTCTGAAACAAAAATAAATCTGATTGTTTTTTTATTTTTTTTTGATAAAAAGTATTTCGCTAGAGAGACACTTACTAGAGGTCCAGAAAGTTCATTATTCGCCATTTGAGGATGACATATGTACGTTGAGATAAGAATTTCTTGTTTACTTTTTCCAGGAATAATTATTTCACCATAGTTAAGCTCACCATTTTTGTTAAAATTTGAGTCTATTTTAACTTCAAAAATATCTGAATTTTTATAATTTTTTGAAATTTCTTTTTTTTGATTTTCAGATGAACAAAATCCCCAGTATTTTTTATAGTAACTGGTTATATATGGAATTGCATTTGGCTGTTTCTTAAGTGAGTTTATTATTTTAAGTAGATTTTTTTTTTTTAAGTAACAATGAACCGGTTCTGAATAACCAACTAAATGTAAGTTATTTTTTTTTATATCAATAATTTTTTTGCCATACTTATCCTTGATGTAAGCTTCTTTTACATTCCACTCTGATGGTACTGTCCAATCATAAACTTTTTTTCCTGACTTAATTTTTTTAATTTTTAATTGTGGTATTATCGATTTTAATATCTTTAAAGTTTTCCTTGTTCCAGTCCCGGTAATACTCCTGTTAATAGGTAAGATTTTTTTGCCTATGTTATATATTTTATTTGTAATCATAATTGTTCAAAATTTGAACAATATACTTTTATATTTATCAAGTAAATAGGTCTGTTATTAATTACTTAAGTTATATCTTTACAAAAGGTAATAAGTTATCTATAAAATTGTTCAATTATTGAACGTAATATATGACAGACTATAATTCCGATGAATTTAATTTATTAAGACAAATTCAAAAAAAACCTGGTAAACCACAAAGAAAATTGGCGAAAGATCTAGGCTTCAGCCTAGGCAAGCTTAATTATTGCATGAAAGCATTAAAAGATAAGGGATTGATAAAAATAAACAACTTTAAAAAAAATAATTCAAAACTAAACTACTTCTATGTTGTCACGCCTAAAGGTATTGCTGAAAAAACTAAAATGACAATAAGATTTATGAAGCTTAAAATGACGGAATATGATGAGTTGAAGAGTGAGTATGAGGAAAAAGTAAATATTAAATAATTTAAACATGATTCCTTATAGCAAACAAATTATTAACAAATCTGATATAACAGCAATCAATAAAGTCCTTACGTCAGACTACTTAACTCAAGGACCTAGAAAAAAAGAATTTGAAGAAAAGCTTTCTAAAATATGCTCTTCTAAATATTCAGCTACATTTAACAGCGCAACAAGCGCTTTGCATATTGCCTGCTTAGCTCTTGGAGTAGGTAGAGGTGATGAAGTCTGGACTTGCACAAATTCATTTGTAGCTAGTGCTAATTGTGCACTTTATTGTCAAGCTAATATTAATCTAGTCGATATAAACCCAGAAGATTTCAATATGTGTATGCTTGATTTGGAGAGAAAACTTATAAAAGCTAAGAAAAGTGGAAAGTTACCAAAAGTAATTATACCAATACATTTTGGCGGGCTTCCACCAGACTTAAAAAAACTTTTTAAACTTAAAAAAAAATTTAAATTTAAAATTATTGAGGATGCATCTCATGCGATAGGGGGTACATATTTTAACACAAAAGTAGGAAGTTGTTATTATAGCGATATAACAATATTTAGTTTTCACCCAGTTAAAATTATTACAACTGCTGAAGGTGGTGCAGCTTTAACAAATGATAAGAAAATCTACAAGAAACTTAGTCAATTAGGAGCCCATGGAATCACTAGAGAAAAAAAATATTTAAAAGATAAAAAAAAAGATAATTGGTATTACGAACATCAAATGTTAGGTTATAATTATAGATTAAATGACATACAGTCAGCACTTGGAATTTCACAACTAAACAACCTAAACAAATGGATTAAAACGAGAAACCATATAGCCGATCAGTATATTAAAAAATTTAAAAACTTACCTATCAGTTATCAAAAAGTTGAAAAGAGAATTAAATCTGCTTATCACCTTTTTGTAATTATAGTTAAAAACAACGAAAAAAAAAGAACAAGAAATGAGCTATATAAATATCTGAAAGCAAAAAAAATTATGACTAATGTTCATTATATTCCAATACACAAACAACCATTTTTTAAAAAATTCAACTTTAAATCTGTGAATTATAAAAATGCTGAATATTATTACAAAAATTGTTTATCCATTCCTATGCATGCAGGACTTACAAAAAAAAATCAAACAAAAATAATAAACTGTATAATTAATTTTTTTAAATAGAATTATTCTTTGAAAAATAATTTTAAATTACCTAATGTAGAACAGATATTAACTACAAATATTGATGAAAATATTTTTTTAGATGGAAAGAAAATTATAATAGGGGAATGGTACTTTAAAAATTTTGATGAATATAAAAAAATTATCAACAATAAAAATTTTTCTCTCTCCTTAAATTCTACGAAATCTTCTGAAGAATTAAGCAATGACTACTTATATGTTCAGGAACTATTAGATTCATACTCTTTAAGCCTAACAAATTATCTGAACAAATTTCACAAGACTGATTATTCACATAGATACTGGAGCATACTACTCCTGCCATGGCTAGTATGCTATATACCAACACATTTATACAGGTGGAAAGCCATAGAAAAAGTCTTAAGTGGTAAAAAAAAGGTTTTGTTTTCAAATATAGATGAAAATAAAAAGATACATTCAAATTCAACATTAGATTATCTACAACTGATATCCACTAATGACTATTTTAATTATTCTGTATTTCAAAAGATTCTAATTTTTTTTAAAAAAAAAAAAAACCAAAATATTTTATTTAAAAATTCTAAAATTCAAGAAAATAAATTTATAAATAAAAAACTTTATTACAAAAAAATAAAAATTTTATTTTATAAAATTATTGAATTCTTTAATATCAAATTATTAAAAAAAAATTTAATATATATTGATGATTTATTATTTAGAAAGAAAACATTTTTTAAAATTAATCTAAGTCTAAATCAGTTTCCGGGTTTTTTATTTAACAAAAAATACGAAGAAATCTTGCTGTCTGAATTAGACTATGAATATGCCTCAAGAGAAAATGTAGAATTTATAAACTGTAGAGGCATCAATAAAAGTGATGATTTTATAAATTTTTTAGATTTTCACATAAAGTTTGACATACCAAAATGCTTTTTAGAAGGTTTTTTAATTTTAAAAAAAAGCACTGATACAATACCCCTAAAGCCCAAGATAATAATTTCAGCATATCACCAACATAATGAAAGAATGAAGTTTTGGATTGCCAAAAATATACTTGGAGAAAAATGTAAATTTTTTCCCGCATCTCATGGTGGTGGAAATCATTTAATGTTTTCTTCTTGTTATCAATTTGAAAGAAAAATTGGTGATAAAAAATTAGTTTGGACTCAAGCAAGAGAAATAAATGATATTCAGTTGCCTGCAACTAAATTTATTGATTATAAAATAAATAGAAGTAAAAATTTACATATTTCCTACGTAGGTAAACCAAACACAAAATACCCTGTAAGGATAACATCTGATGAGTTTTATGACTGTTTTAAAAATATCAGAAATATTATTTCATTAAAAGAAAACCTAAGTCAAAATATATTTAAATCTTTTATTTACCTACCGCATAGTTCTGAAAATAATTTTCAAAAAGAAGAACTTATTAAAATTTTAGGTAAAAAATATATTAATAAAAAAAGTATACTCCATAAATATCTAAGAACTAGTAAGTTATTAATTTGTTCTTATGCAGAATCAGCATTTCTAGAAGGAATAGTTTCAGGTCCCACTATATTAATAAGTGATTTTAAAAAAACGCCCCTAAATAATAGTGATAATAAAATTCACGAACTGTTAATACAAAATAAAATAGCATTTAAAAACATACACGATGCCACTGATCACATTAATAAAATTGCAGGTGACCCCTACATTTGGTGGAACTCAAATGAAGTACAAGACTCAATAGAACAATTTAAAAATAGATTTTTGAATTTAGAGAAAAATCCGATCGAGAGGTGGAAATTTTTTCTAATAAAACAGCTTCAGAAATTAAGTTAAATTTTATTTTAACGCTTTACAAATTTGTTGATTAAAAATAAATAGATTCTATAAGGCAGAATCCTTAAAAATTTTAATAACAGTGTTAGTGCTTTTGGAAAGTGAATTTCAAACGCTTCACTTTTAGTTAGTCCATTAAACATTTTTTCTGCTGCGAACTCTGGTGATTTGATAAATGGCATTGGAAATTCATTTTTATCAGTTAGTGGTGTTTTTATAAAACCTGGTGAGACAAGCGAAATTCTTACATTATCTTTTTTAAAGTCGAAGTATAAACTTTCGGCTAAATTAGTTAAAGCTGCTTTGGATGGGCCATAACCACTTGAATTAGGTAAGCCTCTATAAGCTGCAACCGAAGAAACAATTGAAATATGACCTTCTTTTTTATCTTTAAAATATTTTTCTACAGATTTAATACAATACAAGACTCCAAAAAAGTTAGTCTCCATCACAAAATGATTTTGTTTAATATTTATTTCTTGTTCTAATTTTGGATCATAAGTTCCACTAGAAAAAACACACAGGTCGAGATTGCCAAAATTATTTATAATTTTTGAGAAGGTATTTTTTATTTGTTCCTGATTAGTTACATCTAAAGGATAAGAAGATATATTTTCACTTTTAGACATTTCATCCAAAATTTCCTTCCTTCTTGCGGAAACAGCTACTTTCCATCCTTCTGAGGCAAACTTTTCTGCAAGAGCTTTACCTATCCCGCTACTTGCACCAGTTATCCAAATTTTTTTCTGATTTTCATACATAAAATAGTTATATCTTAATTTATGACTAAGAATAAATATTTATCTTTACTATTAATACTTTTAATTACCTCTTTAGCATCGGTGATAGGAGGCTTTACCACCGCTTCATTCAAAGAGCCTTGGTATTCAGAGATTATTCTGCCTAGTTTTAATCCACCTAGCTGGGTTTTTGCGCCTGTATGGACGACATTATATATTTTAATGTCAATTGCCATCTGGAAAATTTGGATTATTTTTTTTGATCGTAAAATTTTAAATATTTATTTTTTACACTTAATTTTTAACGCATCCTGGAGCGTTATTTTTTTTGGTTTCCACCAAATTGAACTAGCTTTATTAAATTTAATTATTATTTTACTTTTTATAATTATTTTGATGAAGATATATTACAGAAAAAATAAATTGAGTTTTTATCTCACCCTTCCATATTTTTTTTGGTCCTCTTACGCCTTATTTTTAAACGCTTCGATCGCAGCATTAAATTAGTTGGTTTTCTCCCTAACACGCTCCTATTAATAAAAGATGATAAAACTATCAAAACAATACTGCCTGAGACTACAGGAAATAAAATAAAATCATAAGAGACATCTGCAAATAAAGCAATAAGTGGATTAGCAGCTGCAGGTGGATGTACTATTTTCAAGTACATCATCAAAGTAACACAAAGACCAACTGACAGCCCCAAAGAAGCAAATGAAATCCCCATATAATGATTAAATAAAATACCAATTACGACTGAAATTAAGTGACCAAAAAAAACATTTTTAGGTTGGGCAAATTCACTGTCATAGTAAACAAATAAAATTAAAGCCGAAGAGCCGAATGAAAACATCAGCCACACACCAAACGATGATTCAAATGTTAATAATGCTAGTACACTTATAACAAGAGCTACACTTAGTCCGTTAAATATTGGTTCAAACTTTTTCATTTAAATTTTTTTTAATTTAAGTTATATATACTTAAGACTAATTTTAAAAATCTTTAATTATAAGTAAATGCTAATTAATCAATAAATTAAGATGATATCACTTTTTTTAAACAGAATATTTAGAGCAGTTAAAATAGATCCTGAAGTTTTTAATGAAGTTCAAAAAGATAAAAATGCAACTATATCAGCAGCTATTGTTGTCTTGCTGTCAAGTTCTGCCGCTGGCATTGGAGCAACCTCATTAGGAGCTGGTAATTTTATATTAGCACCCATTTTTTCACTAATAAGCTGGTTTGTTTGGGCGTATATTGTTTATTTTGTTGGTGTCAAATTATTTCCAGACACAAAAACTAAAACGACCCAATTTGCTCTTTTGAGGGCTATAGGTTTTTCTAGTGCACCAGGTATAATTAGAATTTTTGGTTTTAACGAAGATTTAATGACAGTTACTTTTATAGGATCAGCATTTTGGATGTTAGTGTGCATGGTCGTTGCTGTTAAAGAAACACTTAACTACAAAAGTTTGTGGAAGTCGTTAGGTGTCGTAATTATTTCTTGGTTTGTTCAAGCTTTTATTCTTTTAGCTATATTGGCTATAACTAGAAATTTTTAGATTGGAAATAAAGTCTTTGATATCTTACAACTATTACAAACCTTATAACCATGCATAATCAAATTAGACTTTACGTTTCTATCTTCTTTTTTACATTCTTCGCAAACATTATTCATTTCAACGTAATTTAAAACTTCATTTGATTTAATTGTGTCTTTTTCAAGGTATTTTAATTGATAACAATCTGAACAAAGAAATTTTACATCACTACAATTACTAACTTGGGTAAGAATAGTTTCGCTTTCTCCACAATCATCACAGCTTGGTAGCTTTTTCATAAACAAAATAATACCTTTAATTTGAAGAAAACTATATAATTAAAACATGTTAAAAGTAATTTTTTTTATGATTATTTTATTTAATTTCAAAACATTCAATACTTTGGCTAGCACACTTACTGTGAATAATACTGGTAGTGAGAGTGAATATAAAAAAGCTTATTTTGCTGGTGGTTGTTTTTGGTGTATGGAGGAGTCATTTGATAAAGTAAAAGGAGTTATAAAATCAATATCTGGTTATTCAGGAGGTCATACAAAAAATCCAACCTACAAAGAAGTTATTTATAAAGATACAGGACACGTAGAAGCTATTGCAGTTTATTATGATCCTAAGCTAACTAGTTATAAGGAATTATTACAAGCTTTTTGGATAAATATAGATCCTTTTGATGCTGCAGGGCAATTCTGCGACAAAGGAAAAAGTTATAGATCTGTTGCATTTTACCAGAACATGAAACAAAAAAAACTAATAGATAAATCAATAACTAGAATTGAGAAAAAGTTTAACAATAAAAAAATTGTAACTCTAGTCTGGGAATTTGAAAAGTTTTATCCCGCAGAAGACTACCATCAAGACTACTATCAAAATAATTTTTTAAGATACTTGGCTTATAAGTCTGGCTGTCAAAGGGAAGAAATATTGAATAAAATATGGAATTAAAAAAATATCTTATACTTATTATCGTATTAAATTTTACAAATTTTTTATACGCAGATATTATTAAACCTGCTGAAAATTTGACAGCCTATGACGTAGTAAAGATTC
>MDSY01133120.1_pt1 | contig 19879 bp, 19 predicted proteins | sample 811131 | NCBI WGS metagenome assembly MDSY01 (sample SAMN05326643, study PRJNA326480) | marine metagenome | isolation source: seawater | place: Atlantic Ocean: South West | collected 2010
CGATAAATTTCACAAGAAAATAATAGATTTTATATCTAAATATACTTTACTAAAAAACAGTAAATTAATTGAAGAGAAAACCATTTATCAATCTAAATATAACAATATATTGAAGATTTTTATAATTGGGTTTTTTACTATACAATTATTTCTTCCTCTGAGATATATGCTTTACCCTGGAAAATTGTTTTGGACAGAACAAGGCTATAGATTTAGCTGGAGAGTAATGCTTATTGAAAAAGCTGGGTATTCTCAATTTTATATTCACGAACCCAAAATGGATAGGAAAATGTTAATTCAAAATAGAGAATATTTAACACCACAACAGGATAAGATGATGTCTACACAACCAGATATGATTCTACAATATGCCCATTTTCTTTCTGAGACTTTTAAAGATTCTACTATTATTGAGTCCAACGGGGAAATCATAAAAATGGGAGAAACACCTAAAATAACAGCAGATATCACAGTAAGTCTTTTTAATAAAGGCAGTAGAAAATTTATAGATTCAAAACAGAACTTAACCAAAATTAAAAGAGGATTTAACAATAAAGAATGGATACTTGATTATGAAGATTAATTTACTGAGTGTACTACTTTTTTTATCTATTCAAATTTTATCACAAAAAGGTAAAATATCAGGATATGTTACTCTTTCAAATAACGATCCTCTAGCGTATACCACAGTATATATAGAGAAAATTAATAAAGTTTTCTATACCAACAATCTCGGGTTTTTCACCATTCCAAAACTCAATTATGGAAAATATGTAATTAGTTATTATTTAAGTGGATTCACAAAAAAAAGCGATACTATAATTTTAGATCAACCCTATCTCAATCTATCAAAAGTTACTCTTGAAGAATTAAGTTATGATTTAGAAGAATACGAAATAAAACAGGAAGAAGAATTCAACATTAGAAAATTACGAGCTATTGAGGGAGTAATGATTACTCAAGGAAAAAAAACTGAAGCTATTTCTGTAGAATCTTTGGACGCTAATAAAGCTACCAACCAAAGTAGACAGATTTACTCCAAAATACCAGGTATAAATATTTGGGAAAGCGATGGTGCAGGAATTCAGTTGGGATTGGGGGGAAGAGGATTAAACCCAAGCAGGAATTCTAATTACAACACAAGACAAAATGGATACGATATTAGTGCTGATGCTTTAGGATATCCAGAGAGTTATTATAGTCCACCATCTGAAGCAGTTCAAGAAATTCAATTAATAAGAGGAGCAGCTTCCTTACAATTTGGCCCTCAATTTGGTGGTTTAATAAATTTCAAATTAAAAGAAGGGAATCCGGATAAAAAATTAGAATCTGTTATAAGACATACCGTAGGTTCCTACAAATTGAATAATTCTTTTGTCAGTCTGGGTGGAACGAACAAAAAGTTCAAATACTATGGTTTTATAAATCTTAAATCTGGAGATGATTGGCGAGAAAACTCTTCATTTGATTTAAAAAATGGATATATACATTTCACCTATTCCCCAAATGAAAAAACAAATTTAAATTTTGATTTTACAAAAATGGATTATTTAGCGCAACAACCTGGAGGTCTAACAGATCAACAATTTATAATAAACCCAGACACCTCTTTAAGAAAGAGAAATTGGTTTAAAGTAGATTGGAATTTAGCAGCATTTCAATTAGATTACGAGTTTAACTCTAGCACAAGACTAAATTCTAGAACCTTTGGATTAATTGCATCTAGAGAGTCTTTAGGTTATTTAGACCAAATAAACAGAATTGATCCACTTTTAGATAGGAACTTAATCTCAGGACAATTTAAAAATATGGGCAACGAAACACGTCTAATTCATTTGTATGAAGTGAATAACTTACCATGGGCATTTTTAATTGGAACTAGATTATATCGTGGTTTCAGTCAAGGTATTCAAGGCAAAGCTAATAGTGGATACGGACCAGATTTTTATTTTGTAAATGACCTTAATAATATATCCTCGGACTTTATAGAAAGTAATTATAATTTCCCAAGCTTTAACTTCTCATTATTTGCTGAACATATTTTCAATATTTCTAATAGAATTAGTGTAACTCCAGGAATAAGATATGAGAATATAAAAACTTCTGCTAATGGTGCTTATAGAATTAATTACCCAGATTTAGCTGGAAATATAGTCTTTGATACTATTATAAATATTGATAATCAAAACAATAGAGATTTAATTCTTACAGGGATTGGATTTAATTTTAAATTAAATGAAGAAATTGAAATTTACTCCAATATTTCACAAAATTATAGAAGTGTAAATTTCACAGATATGCAAATAAGAAATCCTAATTTTAGAATTGATCCTGTACTAAAAGATGAAGTAGGATACAACAGCGATTTAGGAATAAGAGGAAGAATAAAAGACATCCTTTATTTCGATGCTTCTTTTTTCTATTTGTTTTATAATAATAGAATTGGAAATACTATTCAAGTTGATAGTAATCTATTTAATACATATCAATATAGAACCAATATCTCTCAATCTAGAACCTACGGATTTGAATCAGTTATTGAATGTGATTGGTGGAAAATATTTTCTGATAAAAAGAATTATAAATGGACAACATTTTTAAATATTGGAATCAATAATGCCAAATATATTAGCTCTGACATCACTGCATTTTATGGAAAAAAAGTGGAAATGGTTCCTCCATTAATAATGAGATCAGGGATGACTATAGGTGGAGATAACCTGTCTATTTCATACCAATTTAGTTTTACTCAAGAGCACTATTCAGATGCTACTAATTCAGAGTCACAAATTAATGCTGTAGTAGGATTAATACCCTCCTACTCTGTTATGGACGTATCCCTGAAATATAAATACAAAAAAATACAAATAGAAACTGGAGTAAATAATTTAACCAATCAATCCTATTTCACTAGAAGAGCAGTAGCATATCCTGGACCAGGAATTATACCATCTATGCCTAGGAATTATTACCTTTGCTTACAAATAAAAATATAAACTCTTAATTATGGATATCTATGACATTTCATTTATTTTTTCTACTTTTTGGGTAGGACCATTTTGGATTGCAATGCTAATAAATCCCGAGAAAGAAAAAACAAAAAAACTACTTTCTGGACCCTGGTTTTTTATTGGACCAATAGCTTTTTGGTTTCTAATCATGGGTTACAATCCTCAGGGTTTAATTGACCTCTTCTCCAGCTCTTCAGATTCAATGGGGTTTATAGACGGATTAGCGGCTAGTGTTGGAACTAAAGCTGGTATTACCGCTACATGGGCTCATATGATTGCTGGTGATATCTTTGTAACAAGATGGATATGGAAAAGAAGTTTAGAAATAAAGTCTAACATATGGATTACAAGATTATCTATATTTTTTGGTGTAATGCTTATGCCAATTGGACTTGGGATTTTTGCCATAAGCAATTTCTCTAAAAAGTGATTTTAAGAAGTATAATATTTTTAATACTAAACTTTACAGCTCTTGCCTTAGGAGGTTTATTCACGTCAAAAGGAGTTCCGTCAGAATGGTATTTAACACTTTTAAAAGCTCCTTGGACACCCCCTGGATGGTTATTTGGTTTTGCTTGGAGTTTAATTATGATTTGTTATGCATTTTATATGGGGTTTTTATATGATACTAATCATAAAAAATCTACAATAATTTTTTTATACGTATTACAACTCATTCTTAATATTTCTTGGAACCCTGTCTTTTTTAAGTTTCATTACGTATTTTTAAGTCTATTTGTCATAAGCTTACTTACATTAACTGTAGTTTATAAGCTCTATTTCTTTTATAAAGCAATAAGATTAAAATCATTTTTAATACTTCCGTATATAATTTGGTTAGTAATAGCAACTTCTCTTAATGGTTATATTTTATTTTATAACTAAAAAGAATTTATCATTTCAAGAGTCAAATCCTTTTTTAACTTTATATGAATCAATTATTAAGTTAAAATGAAAAAAATTAAATATTTAATATCTTTTTTATTAATAATCTCATTGTTCTCCTGTACAAAAAGTGCTGGTACAGGTGGAAGAGCAACTATTAAAGGAAAGGTTGTGATAGATAATATAAATATTCTAGGAAATATTGTTGATAGCTATGACGCTCAAGACCAAGATATATATATAATTTATGGACAGCAAAACAACACACATGATGACGATGCTAATACAAGCTATGATGGCACATTTGAATTTAAATACCTTAACAAAGGTAATTATGAAATATTTGTCTACAGTGATTGTATGGATTGCCCTAAAGGACAAGACAGCTTAATAACAAAAACAATTACCATATCAGATTCTGAAGAAATTATTGAAATAGATACAATAAGAATAGCTAATTTCATTTGATGAAGGCTATTGGTATTTTTCTAATAATAATTTCTCCTTGCTTTGTTATTTCGCAAGATATTAGTCAGGATTTTGGAACTTGGACAAAAATTAAGTTGGATTTTAAAATCAATAAAAAAACTTCATTTACTAATAAGACTGAGCTTAGAACATTAGATAATTCATCGAAAATTTCACAGTTTTACACGCAATTTTCACTCAATAAAAAATTGAATAAAAAAATAACTACCAGTTTTGCATGGAGATTAAGAATTTTAAACAAAGATTATTCTTACCTATTAGCCAATAGGTTCCACAACGATTTAAACTTTAAACAAAAAATTTCTGATTTATCTTTCTATTTCAGACTTAGAACTCAAATAAACTTTAGTCCCAATAGTAGAAATGACTTGTATGAAAGAACTAGACTTAAATTAAAATATAAAATAAATAAAAAAATTGCTTTTTATATCTACGAAGAATTGTACTTCATATTAAGTCCTTCTGAAAAATATTTCTATAATAAAACTAGATTTGGAACAGGAATTCAATATAAATTAAACAAAAAAACAGATTTAGAAATTAAGTACCTGAAAATAAACGATATTAATGTAGAAAACCCAAGTTCATTAAATATATTAGGTCTTAAGATATCTCACCAGTTTTAGTTGTATAATACCATTTTATAGGTATTGATAAAAAGCAAGAAAATCAATTATTTTGTGTAAAATATTATAAATGATTAACTCTACGCATTCTCCAAAATTTATAACTAAATACAATAGAAATATTAACCATCTATTTAATCGTTATAAAATTGTATCAGAATCGAATAAAAATTTGAACGAAATTTGTGCAAAAGAAGAAATAAATGTTGATTTATTGATCGATCTTATTAACTGTTACAATGATTTAGATTTTTTAAAAAAAACAAAATTTGAGAATTACAGGATTCCTGTTTTAGTAGATTATCTTGAGAAATCACACAAATACTATCTTGAAAAAAGAATTCCAGAGCTAGAACAAAGTCTTTTAAAATTAACCCAGCAAGAAAGTTTTTCTTTTAATTATGTACTAATTAATTTTTTTAAAGAGTATAAAAAAGATATAATTTCACATTTTAAAACCGAAGACGAGATACTATTTCCATTTTGTAAGGTTTTATATAACTATCTACAATTTAACTCACAAGAGGATTTAATTTTTATACTTGAAAATCAAAAGAAAGCATTTGCTCTTATGGAACACCATATACAAAATAAAGATGAAATTGATGATCTTCAAAGAGTATTATTAAAATATTCTCCAAACAGCAAAAAGCTATCGTATTTTGAAATTTTTTTAAACCAAATGAGCATTTTCCAGCAAGACCTAAAAATACATGCCGAGATTGAAGAAAATGTTTTAATGAAAAAAACAACTGCAATTCTTAAGACTCTAGAAATTAAAAATGTTTGATAATCAATCTGAGAGTGAAAGGCTTTTACACAAGAATGAATTAGGAACAATAGTCCAATGTGTTTCTTGTGAAAAGATTTCTGTTATAGTTAATAACCTGAACTATGTCTGTAATGAAAAAGAATATAATGAGCTTTTTAAAATTGTTGAAAATATAGACCAAAACTTAGAAGACTACATTTACGATATAATGGGTGTCAACTATATAATACTAAGCACACCACTAGATAAAGTAAATTTAATATTCAATCTTAACGAATTTGAAAACTTAACAGAACTTCTTAATCAATCTAAATACATGCTAGATGTTCACAAACTATTTCATTAATAAATAATAATTTTTAAGTTTTTATTTTCTGGCTGAGAATAAGATTTTAAAGTTTTAATATAATCCTTTTCGTTTCTTACATACATAGGAATAAAACTATCTACTCTCTCAGTTAAATTGCCATTTACATGCAATTGACTAGATATCTTATTAAGTTGGTTTTTCTTGAGTTCTTCCTTGCTTTTTAGAGCTTTTAGAAATTTATTTTTGACTTTTTCTAAATCACTCTTCATTCCTTTTATTGTGCCATTTACAGACGGAATCAAAGTACTTTCTATACCATTTGCTTTAGTTAATAAATTTTGAGATATTTTTTGAAGCAATTCGTCTTCAATATTAAAATCAAGAGTTTCATTATTTGAGTTAAGAACATAATTTTTAATTAAAGTATCTGGGTCTTTTGCCAAATCATTATCCAAGAAACCCAAGCTTTTCCATTGTTTATAGCTCTTTTCAGATATCCAACTAAAATGATCTCTTAAAATAAGCAATGGGAAATTTAGATTTGCTTGATCAAATGCTTTTTTTAGTTGAGACCAATAAACTAATTCTGAAGGACCTCCAACATAAACTAAATTGGGAAGCAATAACTCTTGATAAAGAGGGCGCATTAAAACATTAGGACTAAATTTTTCAGGTGAGCTATTTAAAATAGCTAAAATTTCAACCAATTTTAGATTATTGTCCCCTATTTTGAAAGTATTATTTTCAAAAATTATTCGATGTCTTTTTTTATCCTCTAAGAAAAACAAATTAAGAACTCTAGGATTAATTTTAGGCTCATAGCCTAAAGAACGAAGCTTTTTATTAGTATTTTCAACTGAATTATATATAAACTGTTCTTCCAATTCATTTTTAAAAGTGGGTAGAAATAATTTTTTCAACTTTATGTCATCAGCATCTATAACTATTAAATTTTCTTTTTCAAAAACCTTAGAAATCCAATATCTACTAGCATTAGACCAGTTTTGTTGACTCAAAGAAGCTGAGAAAATAGATTCTAAGTTTTTAAATCTAGAGTCGTTTCTAAATATATCTTTTAAAGATTCCAATATTGGTGTAAATATTTCAGGATTTAATTTACCAACACCTACCCCATCTTCCATACGGATAGAAAGATTTTCATTAAATATATTTAATGAGCTGACTTCTTGAAAGTCATGATCCTCAGAAGCCATCCAAAACAACGGAACAAAATCAAAATCTTTAAACTTTAATTTTAAATTTTCTACTATTTTCAAAACCGAAATTATCTTATGAATAAAGTACTGTGGCCCTCCGAATACACAAAGTTGATGACCAGTAGTAATTGTGAAAACACCTTTTTTTTTAATAAATTTTAAATTTTCTGGGGTTTTTAAACCTGTTTTGGCGTACTGAGAACTTATTACTTGAAATAATACTTCTCTATTTTCAATACTAAGATCTCTTTTTTCTAAGAAATCATGATTTATATGACTTAAATCTGTTCCATTATGGAAAGAACTCAAATTTGAGTCTTTTTTAAAAAGATCCATTAAAATTGGGTTCTTATAAAATGATTTAAAAAGAGGAATCTCTACCATTTAGCGAAATTTAAGAAAAATTAAAAATACATTACTAATTTCTTTATCCCGAAGCTAAAAAAAATATGAATGAAAATATTAAATTAGAAAATATTATAAGAATATGAAATGTATTCAATCTTTGAAAAATACTTTAGGTCCAGGCATTTTATTTGCCAGTACTGCAATTGGAGTGTCTCATTTGGTTCAAAGCACCAAAGCTGGAGCAGTGTTTGGATTTGGGCTTTTATGGGCTGTAATAGCAGCTAATGTATTAAAATATCCTTTTTTCGAGTTTGGCTCAAGATATGCAAATGCAACAGGCACAAGTATTATTGAAGGATACCAAAAACTTAGCAAATGGGCATTGTGGACTTATTTTATAATAACTATTTCCTCTATGTTTTTTGTATGTGCTGCAGTTGGCAAAGTGACAACAGGATTTATGGAGAATTTATTTCGTCTAGAAAAAATAGGACTTAGTAGTAGCGCTTCTAGTATTTTAGTTTTTGCTGTTTGTGGAGGTATTTTGATTATTGGAAAATTTAAAATACTAGAAAAACTAATTAAAATAATTGGAATAGTTCTTCTATTATCTACCCTTACTGCCTTTGTGCTTTGTCTTTTTCATGGACCTATTAATAAAAGTATAGACTTAATTAGTGAACAATCCCAAAGTAGAGATGCATGGTTTTTTCTTATTCCTTTGATGGGCTGGATGCCAACGGCTGTTGATTTAAGTTCATGGAATAGTTTATGGACCGTGGAAAAAATAAAAAGTTCTAAGTACCACCCTACTTTAAAAGAAACACTTTTTGAATTTAATTTTGGATATATAATTTCTGGTATTCTTTCTATTTGTTTTGTTACTCTAGGGGCATTTTTAATATATGGAACTTCAGAAATAATAGAAAAGTCTAGTCACTTGTTTGCTCATCAAATAGTAAATCTATACACAAAAATATTTGGAAGTTGGAGTTATTTAATCATTGCATCTAGTACTTTCTCAATCATGTTTGGAACTTGTATTGCTGTATTTGACGGCTATGGAAGAGTACTTAAAAAAACGACAGAACTCATTTTTCCAAATCTCACAAAAATAAAAAACAAATATGCTATATGCATTCTAATTTTAATTGTTGGCACATTCTTAATCACCTATGAATTTGAAAAATCAGATGATTTTGGAATTCTAGTAAATTTTGCTACCTCTATTTCTTTTCTAATTGCCCCTATTATTGCAATTTTTAATTATTTAGTAGTCAATAGGTATTTAGATAAGAAATTCGTTCCTCCTAAATGGTTAAACTATTTATCTATAATTGGAGTTTTATATCTAGTCCTATTTTCAATTTTGTACCTTTTTAAAAATAATTTGTTTTTATGAAATATTTATTTAACTGTCTTTTACTGGCAGTAATTTCATGCTCTAGTATATTTGCACAAAAATTAACTACATCTTCAACTTACTTGAAACGTACTGTTAATTTGAAAGAAAATATAGACCATTGGAAAGCAAGTGTTCAATCCATGCAAATGAGCAATCCTGGAGGTAATTCTTACAACGATTTTTTAATAACTCAAAAACAAATTCAAACACAAAAATATCCTAGAAATAAATCATTGAAATCTTTAATCAAATCATCAAAAATTCCATCTTTTAATATTGAAAATGGATTTGAGGGAAATTTATATAATAACAAAGTTCCCAATGACAATACTTTAGCCATTTCCAACGATGGTATTATTCTTGCTGGAATTAACTCTTCTTACATAATTTATGACACAAATAATGACTCTTTACTATTAAGTGGTACTTTGAATTCATTGACTTTAGATTTTCTGAATTTAAGATTTGTAAAAAAATACGATCCGAAATTTATTTATGACCATCAAGAAGATAGATTTATTATCGTATTCCTTCTTGGAAATAAACCACTTAACAGTCATGTTTGCGTAGCTTTCTCTTCTACAAATAACCCAATGGATGATTGGAGTGTATATATGCTTCAGGGCGATGCTTTATCAACTGGACATTGGACAGATTATCCAGCTATTTCAATTACTGAAGATGATTTATTTATAACAGGGAATTTGTTGTTAGATGGAGTTAGTTGGCAACTTGGTTTTAACCAGTCTATTATTTGGCAAATTGACAAGGAAAATGGTTATTTAGGATCAGATTCTCTTTCTTTTAACTTATGGTCTGATATAAAAGATGACTCCATAAACATAAGAAATATTCACCCAGTAAGAGGTGCAAGAGAACTGCAAGATAAAAACCAATATTTATTAAGTAATAAAAATTTTTCTCTTGAAAGTGATAGTTTGTATTTAATAAAAATTGAGAACAGTCAAAAATCAGCAAATTCTGAATTATCAATTCAAAGAATTAGTCTAGATGACCATTACTTTTTGAGTCCCAATGGAAAACAATACAATGGAATTGAATTGGCTACTAATGATTCTAGAGTATTAGGTGGAATTATTGACAAAGATTGGATTCAATTTGTTCAACACTCTATGGACACAAACTATGGAACAGCTGGAATATATCATGGTATTATTTACAACTACGACGTTAACCCATATGTAGAATCAAGAATCATATCAGATTCAATTATAGATTTTGGATACCCAAATATTGCATCAACTGGAATTAACCCTAATGAAAAAGAATGCGTAATTGGCTTCAATTACACTTCTGTTAGTGATACTAATGGTGTATCGTGTGTGTCTATGGACAATAATGAAATCTACAGCAACTTTACTAAGCTTTACAGTGGAAATAGAGCAATAGATAGACTTAATGGAAATATAGATAGATGGGGTGATTACAGTGGCATTCAAAGAAAATACGATGATCCATGCAGAACTTGGATTTCTGGAATGTTTGGAAAAATTGGTAGTAATGGTAGCTGGATTAGCAGTATTTCCACATCTGATACATGTAGAGAACCACTTCCATATTTGTTTTTGGAACCAGAATATAATGAGGGAGTCTTATTTCCAAATCCAAGTAAAGACTTTGTTAATTATGATTTTACAATAGAAGAAAATTTAGATTTAAAGATATCTATTTTCAGTATAGAAGGTAAATTAGTTACAGTGCTATATAACGATTTAGTAAATAGTGGCCCCAATAGACTTAGCTTCAACATAATAAAACTTAGAGTTGGTAGTTATCTATTAATAATAGAAAATAATGAGCAGAGATTATTTACAAAAAAATTAATTAAAAACTAAATTAGTTAGTCTTTGTATCCTAAGGTTTTTAGCTAATCATTCCTTCATTTTGAAATTACTCAAGCTATATATGAATTTTACTTTTTTTATATTCAGAAACTTTATTTCAACTTAGAGTAATTCTAAGGATATTTAAGTAAAAAAGATCGATTTAGCAATATTCAATGACTTTTGGATAGAATCTTTATTAAGTTTTAATTTTTCAGATTTAGATTCTAAAAATTCAATCATTTTTTCAGTAGCCATATTGCCTACTAAATCGTCATTTGCCATTGGACATCCACCAATACCAAGAATAGAACCGTCAAATCTTTTACAACCTGCATCATATGCAGATTGAAGTTTTACCAAATAATTATCTGGACTTGAATGAAGATGAGCACCAAACTCAACATCTGGAAATTCTATAATAAGCTTCTTAAAGAGCCAGGAAATGACTTTGGGGGTACTAGAACCTATTGTATCACTTAAAGATAAAATATTTATTCCAAACTCTTTCAATAACTTTTCAGCCCAATGAGCAACTATATATGTACTCCATTCATCCCCATATGGATTTCCAAAAGCCATAGAAAAATAAGTAACTAGTTTTTTATTGTTTTTTAGACATAGATTTTGAATTTTTTCTAATCTGATTAAAGAATCTTTGATACTAGAATTTATGTTTCTTTTTTGAAAAGTTTCAGAAATTGAAAAAGGAAAACCCAAATAAGTTATTTCATCAAAACTAACAGCTTCTTCAGCTCCTCTTTCATTACCTACAATAACCAGTAATTTGGTAATAGAATTATCAATTTTTATGTTTTTAATTATTTCGGAAGTATCTGCTAGTTGTGGGATTTTTTTCTTTGAAACAAAACTTCCTATATCTAAAGTATCAAAACCAACTTTTAAAAGCTCATTGAAATATTCAATTTTTTTAGCTGTTGGAATATGTCTACTAAAACCTTGAATAGCATCTCTTGGACATTCAATTAACTTCATTAGAGATTAAAGATTATGGCACTAAAAGCTGTTTTACAGTTTTATTTGCATTAATATTTGTTGAAAGGGTATATATACCTGATTTTAACTGAAGACTACTTAGATCGAGTTCAACAGGCGTGTAATTTGGTCCATAAAAGCCAGAATTTAAAAGCATTGACTTACTGTAAATCAACTGGCCTAATGGATTAAATATTTCAAAATAAGTTTCTTGGTCTTCTAATAATTCGAAAATTAAAGTCAATTGCCCGCTAGAACTCATCGGGTTTGGTCCAAGCATAAGATCTTCTGAATTACCAGGAAAATCTTCAAGAGGATTGATTACTCTCAATTGTCCAAAATATGGAATTTTGTTATAAGCATTTACAGCAATACTTAATGTGTCAATGCTGTTAATTGAATCAAAATTAAAATCAACTTGTCCATTTAAGACATTACTTTTTCCAATTAAAGAATCTCCGTTCCAAAGTGTGACGGAAGCATTTTCAATGTTACAAATAATAGAAGTTGATGTCAAGCCAATCTCTTCGATTGCGCTATGTTCAACAATAATTTCACTTGGAATATCTGACCTAAATAAAGTGGTTGGATCCCCAAACAAAACCCATGTTTCGATAACTTCTTTTCCCTGAACGGGATAATCGTCCAACATTTTCATTTGACCACTGTAAAATAGAGCTCCAATATTGTGCATTTTATTATTTGGATAAGACTCCACCAAAATATCCACTATTTCGTCCTGTGTGGCCATAGGAGGAGCCCAAGACATTAAAATAGAGGATCCAGCTGCTGCTATTGCACCAGTTGGTGAACCTAGATTACTTGCTCTTTGCCATACTTCAGAAATACAGGTTCCAAAAGTAAAGGTTCCATTATTACAAGCAACTGAAATTACAAATGGATATTTACCATTATTAGTAGCAGAATTAATATGAGAACTTGAATAATTTCCTGAAGAACAAGTATTTATATCACCGTGGCCAGTATAGTTAAATAAAGAAATACCACTATTTAATGCACTAGAAATTACGGTTGAATTAGGGTTTCCATTAGCATCTTCTCCTCCCTGAGTACCATCATAAAATTCATAAATATTTTGGTAACCGTAATTTAATAAGTCAGTTCTAATATTTCTTAAATGTTGCCAATCCGACTCCCCATCGTCACCGTATCCATAGCCTTCGTTAGAACCAAGTCCTAAAGCATTTAAATAATAATCTGATGTATCTGGATTTGTTTCGTATTCTAAATTTCTTTGAATAATAGTAGTTAAATCTATTTGATTGGATGGACTGAATCTACCAACGAATATATCTGGATACCAATCGTTAGAGTTGGAGACCAAACCATACTTTGCATCAGACCATTTTGTTTCAGAATCCCAACCACCGGTAGGACCGGCATCATAACAAGCTACTTTATCATGGTCTCCAACAAGTAATAAATATAAAAAATCAGTATTTTGTTGGTAGTAATTCCTCACATAATTGTAAATACTATTCTGATTATTCCCTATATCTGAAATATCAACAAGAGCTACTTCTCTACCCGATTGTCTTTTCCAGTTAATAAACGGAGATAAATCATCGAAATATTCAGAAGGTGAAATAATTAAAATACTTCCTTCTTGTCCAACAGAGTTATATCTTTTTGTAGAATAATTTAAATAACGTCTCTCATAAGAACTTTTTAATTCATTTAAAACATTTTCATCACTAATTCTTGTTAATTCATTATTTCCTTTAACTGATGAATTAAATTCAATTCTAACAATTATCTCACTGAAAACCTTAAGCCTTTTTTGAACAGGGTTATATTGAAATGGAATAAAATTCAAAGTCTGTCCCCTTAAATCTCTCTGAATGTACGGTTGACTTAATGAAAATATACTAGATGGATAATCTTGATCAATTCCGTACAATGGACCTTTGTTGAAAGGAACTAAATCTGGATCTATATTTCTATATAAGTTACCTTTTGAAGGAATTAAATTAACATTTTCAATTACAGAATACTTAGAATCTATAATTGTAAAATTACTAACTCCTGTTTCAGGAAGTTGAATATTTGATGTAAATTTAAGTAATTCAGGTTCTCCTAATTTGAGGATAGGTCTTCCACCATCAACCACAAGTTTTTTATGCTGTATTGAATTTATTATTTTGGAATCTACAAGTGAGTAATTATTAAGCTGGTACTCGACAAGAACAGAATTATTGTCATGGCTTCTTAATCTAATATTGTAAGAGTTATTTGCAAGTAAGTTTAGATTTATTAGTATAAAAATATATGTGAAAACATTATTCATATAATAAATGTATCAATATTATGAGTTTTTTAAAATTTGTAAAGATTTTTATTTGAACAATGCAATGTTTTTTTCACATTGAAATCTTAAGTATTATATTCGCAGACAATGAATCATGAAAAAGAAATAGCTAAAAGAAGAACTTTTGGAATTATATCTCACCCAGATGCTGGAAAAACTACTTTAACAGAGAAACTTCTGCTTTTTGGTGGAGCAATACAAAGTGCTGGAGCGGTTAAAAATAATAAAATTAAAAAATCTGCAACTTCAGATTTTATGGAAATTGAAAAACAAAGAGGTATAAGTGTTGCAACATCTGTGATGGCTTTTAATTACAAAGACAAACAAATAAATATTTTAGATACTCCTGGACATAAAGATTTTGCGGAAGATACATACAGAACTCTTACTGCTGTAGATAGTGTAATTATGGTGATAGATTGTGCTAACGGTGTAGAAGCACAAACTGAGAAATTAATGGAAGTTTGCAGAATGAGAGATACTCCTGTAATTGTTTTTATTAATAAAATGGATCGCGAAGGAAAAGATGCATTTGATTTGTTGGACGAAATTGAATCTAAGCTTAGTATAAAGGTTAAACCCATGAGTTGGCCAATTGGAATTGGAGCAACTTTCAAAGGTGTTTACAATCTACATAAAAAAGAACTCAATTTATTTAGTGGAAATAAAACAAGTATTGAAAAAGAAGTTTATAGTCTAAATGGTATTCAAGACCCTTCACTTTCAAATTTTATTGGTGAAGAAGCAACGCAGGTTTTAAAAGAAGAAGTAGAGCTAATAGATGGAGTTTATGGTGATTTTAATCAAAACAAATATTTAAAAGCAGAAGTTGCACCTGTTTTTTTCGGATCTGCTTTAAATAATTTTGGAGTTCAAGAACTTTTAGATTCTTTTATAGAAATATCACCTACTCCATTGGGAAGAAAAACAGAATCACGATCTATTGAGCCAAATGAAGAAAAATTTAGTGGTTTTGTATTTAAGATTCATGCAAATATAGACCCCAAACATCGAGATAGAATTGCTTTTTTACGAATAGTTTCTGGAAGATTTGAAAGAAATAAATTTTACTTACATACTAGACATCAAAAAAAAATAAAATTCCCAAACCCTACTAGTTTTATGGCGTCTTCTAAATCTGTTGTAGATGATGCTTATCCTGGGGATGTGATAGGTTTATATGACTCTGGTACTTTCAAAATTGGAGATTCTCTTTCCGAAGGGGAAATATTAAATTTTAAAGGTATTCCTAGTTTTTCACCAGAAATTTTTAAAGAAATTCAGAACGATGATCCAATGAAAAGTAAACAATTGGACAAAGGTCTTAGACAGTTAACTGACGAAGGAGTAGCTCAGTTATTTGTAATGCAACCTGGTAATAGAAAAATTATAGGAACAGTAGGTGAACTTCAGTTCGAAGTTATTCAGTACAGACTAAAACAAGAATATGGGGCCAGTTGTAGTTTTGTATCTCGAAACTTTTTTAAAGCATGCTGGATGACTTGCCTGAAGAGCGATACAATTCAAAATTTTATAAAAAGAAAATCTACTAATGTGGCTTATGACAAAGATGAAAACCCAGTTTTTCTAGCTCCAAGCCCATTTTTACTAGCTCAAGCAGAAGGTGATTATCCAGAAATAACTTTTCACAAAACATCTGAGTTTAAAATAGATGAATAAAGAAATAAAATCATTTAATTTAAGAGTTTACGCGTTAATTATTGAACAAGGTTCTATTCTTGTAAGTAGAGAACTTATATGTGGAAAGTATCTTTATAAGTTTCCAGGTGGTGGCCTAGAATATGGAGAAGGACTTATTGAAGGTCTACAAAGAGAAAGTCTGGAAGAAATGAATCAAAATCTTAAAAACATAGAGCACTTTTACACAACAGATTTCTTTCAACAAAGTCAATTTGATTCAAAAGATCAGCTAATTGCTGTGTATTATAAAGCAAAATTAACATCAAAAATTAATAATAAATTAAATGTCCCTGTAAAAGACTTTCCAGTATTTGAATGGAAAAAAATAATAGACTTTTCAGAAAAAGACTTGTATTTCCCTACAGATAAATTTGTCTTTAATCTTTTAAAAAAATTATAGCAGAGACTGACCATTTAAATCTGTTGTTAAAACATCACTGAAATAATCGTGAAATGGCGATAGTAATTTAAAATGCTCTTTAACACTTTTACTAAAATCATCTTCTAAAACAATATCGTCCTTGAAATTTTTTACAAAAATAAATTGCTTGTTTCTTAATAAGTCAATGTTGCGATGATTTTTATCGAATCCCTTTGGACAGACTTTAAGTGGATTTCCATTTATAACACCCCACTTTTTAATAATTTTTTCATTCTCAATCACTCCTCTAAAATAATCACCATCAGATTCAATTTCTTTTCTAATTCTATATAAATCATCTTTATTTGGATTCCAAAAGCCACTTGCTATAAAAGTATTTCCAGGTTGAATATGAATATAAAACCCTCCTCTATATTTGGGTTTTGTTCTATGGAAAGCTATTGCAAAATGAGTTTTATACGGTGTTTTATCTTTGGAAAAACGAACATCTTTATAAATTCTAAATACTTTAAAGGATTCCCATTTAAAATGGTCTTTATGATTATCAAAAAATTTACCAAAATATTCTTTGACATTAGAATTATGAATATCAAAAGTTGACTTATTGTCTTTAAACCATGATCTATTGTTATTTAAATTTAATTTTTTTAAAAATTCAAAAATCTCTGATTCTAAATTCATGCTGTTATTTTTTAAATAAATTATTCAAGTTTTTAAATGCTTTAAATTCCAGAGCATTTCCAGATGGGTCTAAGAAAAACATAGTAGCTTGTTCTCCAGGAAGATTTAAAAACCTAATGTAGGGTTCTATAACAAATTTTATTTTCTTAGACACCAATCTTTCTTTTAAAACCACCCATTGTTTCATAGACAAAACTACCCCAAAGTGAGGTACTGGTACTCCGTGACCATCTACATAATTATTTTTTGAAATTGTTTTTTGGTTAGTTTCATGAATAACTAGCTGATGACCAAAAAAATTAAAATCCACCCACTTTTTATCTGACCTTCCCTCTAACAAACCCAACGTAGAAGAATAAAATTCTTTTGCTATTTGCAAATCATGAACTGGTATAGCTAAATGAAAAGGATTTTGTTCAGGAGAATTATTCATAGAATTTTAAAAATTTTAACAATATTTTACAACAATAACTTTTGTCTTAACTATATTTACAAAAGTATTAAAAATTAAAAAAAAAATATGTCAAATTTTGTAGGAAAAAAATTTCCGAGTATTGAAGTTGATGCCATGAACGAAATGGGAGATACATTTAAAGTTAACGTTTTAGAAGAAGCTCTTAAAAACAAGAAGAAAGTGGTGCTTTTCTGGTATCCTAAAGATTTTACATACGTATGTCCTACTGAATTACATGCTTTTCAAGAATCATTACCTGAATTTGAAAAAAGAAATACAATTTTAATTGGTGCTTCTTGTGATACACCTGAAGTGCATTTTGCTTGGTTAAGCACGTCTAAAGACAATGGAGGAATTGAAGGAGTAACTTATCCAATTTTAGCAGATGCTAACAGAAACTTAGCTAATATTTTAAAAGTACTAGACACCACTAATGAAAGATACGATGAAGAATTAGATGCTGTTCAAACAGACGGAAGTAGTACTCCATACAGAGCAACATTTATCCTAGATGAAGATGGAATGGTGTTCCATCAAGCAATGAATTTTTTCCCTGTAGGCAGAAATGTTAATGAATTTTTAAGACTTATTGACGCTTATGCACATAATCAAAAATTTGGGGAAGTTTGTCCTGCCAACTGGGAAGAAGGAAAAGACGCTATGAATGCCAATAAAGATGGTGTAGCAGATTACCTTGCAAAACACTAATGGCATCTGAATTAAATACAGATACACTAGAAAAAGAAATTCAGAATAATAAAAAAGTTATTGTTCAATATTCAGCTGGTTGGTGTGGAAACTGTAGAATAATGAAACCAAAGTTTAATAAAATGTCTTCTGAAAATGAAGACATTAATTTTTTGATGGTAGATGCAGAAAAAAATCCTATTTCTAGAAAATTAGCAGACGTTTCCAATTTGCCGACTTTTGCTTTTTTTAATAATGGAAAATTAATTAATGAAGTGCAGACTAACAAATCGGATGTACTATCAAATTTTGTAAATGAGGCTGCCAATCATTAAACACTTAGTAGAATTTATTGAGCAAAACGATGCTGACTATATTGAAGAAACAATTTCTGTACTTGAACATTTAACAGAAAGTTCTAATATAAAAGACGAGGAAATAGATGTTATAGGAGAGCTGTTATCTAACCTATATGGAGCTGTTGAAGTGAATCAAGCTATAATTAATGGCTCTAATAAAAAAGATGCATTAAATGGATTTATGCTAAGAGTCAAAGGCTCCATTAATTAAACTAAATTAATTTGAACAAAAAAAAGCCTCTTAAAAAAGAGGCTTTTTTGGTAATTATAGCGGAGAGACAGGGATTCGAACCCTGGCAACGATTGCTCGTTGACAGCTTAGCAGGCTGTTGCATTACCACTCTGCCACCTCTCCGAATTAGAATGCAAAAATAGCATAGTTTTTGAATTGAACAATATTTAATATGTCAATTTCAAATAAATAATTTATACTTTGAATTAGAATAAAAAAGAAAAAATAAAACTAAATTTAGAAATGAAAAAAGTAGTAATAGTAGCAGCTAAAAGAACTCCAATGGGTAGTTTTGGAGGTTGCCTTTCAAATGTACCAGCAACAAAATTGGGAGCAGCAGCAATTAAAGGAGCTTTTGAGTCAATAAATTTAGACCCCAATTTAATTGAAGAAGTTTTTATGGGCAATGTTCTTCAAGCAAATCTTGGTCAAGCCCCAGCAAAACAAGCAGCAATTTATTCAGGGGTTAATGAAAACACACCGTGTACCACAATTAATAAAGTATGTGCATCTGGAATGAAGGCAGTTTCTTTAGCCGTGCAATCTATAATTACTGGAGATGCAAATATAGTAGTAGCTGGAGGAATGGAAAACATGTCAATGGTTCCACATTATTACAATGCAAGAAAAGCAAAGAAACTTGGAGATGTATCATTCGTAGATGGATTGGTTAAAGATGGTCTTACAGATGTTTACAATAAAGTTCATATGGGTAATTGTGCCGATCAATGTGCTGAAAAATATAAAATATCTAGAAATCAACAAGATGAATTTGCCATAGAATCTTACAATAAAGCTGCTCATGCCTCCAACAATGGATTGTTTGAAAAAGAAATTGTTTCTGTATCTATTCCTCAACGGAAAGGAGATCCTATAATAGTTAAAGAAGATGAAGAATTCAAGAATGTAAAACTTGATAAAATTCCTCAACTTAAAGCTGTTTTCTCTGAAGATGGGACAGTAACTGCTGCAAATGCATCTACTTTAAACGATGGTGCATCTGCACTTATTGTGATGAGTGAAGAAAAAGCAAATGAACTCAATCTTAAACCACTTGCAAGAGTCGTTAGTTATGCTGATGCATCTCAAGAAGCAAAGTGGTTCACTACTTCCCCTGCAATTGCAATCAATAAAGCGCTTTCAAAGGCAAA
>MDSY01135059.1_pt1 | contig 19879 bp, 16 predicted proteins | sample 811131 | NCBI WGS metagenome assembly MDSY01 (sample SAMN05326643, study PRJNA326480) | marine metagenome | isolation source: seawater | place: Atlantic Ocean: South West | collected 2010
CTGATAAAAACAGCCTATTCCAAGACCGAGGCCTTAAAGCTCATATTAAGATCTAAAGCCATTTTAAAAGCACAAACACAAGCGAATTTCCTTATAAAACCCTTGGATCAGGTACTTGATAAAGCTATCTATATTTCAGATAAATACTATTCCAATAATTACTACCCCAAAACAATGAATAGAATGAAGGTTGCCTATGATTCGGTTAGAGTTTTAGAAAAACCTATGGATCTTGAATTCTCGGGAATTAAAATTGAAAGTGAAGTAGTGGTACGGTTTTCTATACTTTAAATTACATAAACCGACTGTGCCAGCTTTCGGAGGCTGGTACTTCCCAAAACTCTTGGTATTCACTTTTAGAGTTAACAAGGTTATTAAATACAATCGTATTTTTAGAAACGGCTTTGTCCTTAGCCATCTTTTTAAAATCTGTTAGTGTTTTATAGGCTACGTACTCTCCTTGTTTGTAGGACACATTCATCTTATCCATCAAGTCCACAGAATACAAAGTCTCTAGGGCTTGAATAAACTGTACAGAAGCGTCAATGGAACAACCAGTTGCCGGTTGCTTTTCTTGGTCCAAAGCAATGATTATAAAGCGCTTATATTTTATTTCAAATCCTGCTTGTAATTCAGATCCATGTGCGGTCCAAGCCTGTAAAAAGACGTTTAATTTGATTGAAATATTTTGCAACTCAATTTCAGTAAAAGAGCGATTAGATTGGTAAATCCAAATACGGGAATTAGCTGGAAGTGCATCAAAATTAACTAACATTTGTTTAAAAAGTATTTAGTTTTATAAATCGTTTGCATTGGCTATTAATTCAGCCACATCCATGACTTTGATTTCACCTTCTGCTTTATTCTTCACACCATCAGTCATCATGGTATTACAAAATGGGCATCCTGCTGCAATAATCTCAGGCTTAACCTCCATGGCTTGCTCTGTTCTTTCGATATTAATTTCTTTATATCCTTGCTCAGCATCTTTAAACATCTGAGCACCTCCGGCGCCACAGCAAAGCCCCTTTTTACGGCAGTTTTTCATTTCCACCAATTCTGCATCTAACTTTTTGATCAAGTCGCGAGGAGCCTCATACACATCATTTGCACGTCCCAAAAAACAGGGGTCGTGAAAAGTAATACGCTTTCCTTTAAATTTACCACCTTCAATGGTTAGTCGTCCTTCGTCCAACAAACTCTTAAGAAACTGGGTGTGGTGCATTACTTTATAATCACCTCCTAAGGACGGATATTCGTTTTTAAGTGTATTAAAACAATGCGGGCATGCGGTTACAATCTTTTTAACATCGTACGCATTTAAAACCTCAATATTGGTAACTGCCTGCATTTGAAATAAAAACTCATTTCCAGAACGTTTGGCAGGGTCACCTGTACAACTTTCTTCAGTTCCCAAGACCGCAAATTCAACTTCGGCTTTGTTTAATAATCTAACAAAAGCTTTAGTTATTTTTTTTGAACGGTCATCAAAACTACCAGCACAGCCTACCCAAAACAAAACCTCAGGCTGCTTGCCAGTAGCCGCAAATTCGGCCATTGTTGGTACTTTTAACACTTCATTCATAGTTTATGTATTAATCATGCTGACCATCGTCAAAAACTTCAATCGTTACTTCTTTTTCAACTAAATCCGTAAATTTACCTTTGTAACGCGTCGCTTTCACTAAATGGTTGTCAATCCAGTGGTAGTTTCCACCTCTAGGCTTGCCCATTAAAAGGCTATGATAGTTGAAACTATGTTGCTTTAACCAACCTTCAGTAACGGCTCTATGCGTTTCTGTACGAGATGTAAAAAAACAAATCATATGTCCTTCTTCATACCAACGGTTACAAGTTTCTAAGGCATCTACAAAAGGTAAACACGTTCCCATTCGCTCTGGCTCTTCATTAGGAACATCTTCCGTAATTGTTCCATCGATATCAATTAAATAATTTTTTACGCCTACTGGAAGCACTGGGCTTACAAGTTCACCAGCTTCTACTTTTTCATGTAATAACTTATCAGCTTCTTCTCTTTTCATTGTTAATTTTTATAAATATATTTCTAATCGTTTTTCCAGTTTAATCGGTCCATTTGATTGTAAGGCCAGGGCGCACCGTTATTTTCAATGTTAGACATCATATTGTTAAGCTCCATAGGGGCATCACTTTGCTCCATAACCAAGTAACGTCGCATCTCAAGAATAATTGAAAGTGGATCTATGCTCACTGGACAAGCTTCTACACAAGCATTACAGCTAGTACAGGCCCATAGCTCTTCGTTTGTAATATAATCGCCTAATAATTGTTTACCATCAAGCTTAAACTCACCATTATTGGCATCTATGTTTTCACCTACCTCTACCAGACGATCTCGAGTATCCATCATTATTTTCCTTGGAGATAATTTTTTACCAGTCTGATTTGCTGGACATTCGCTTGTACAACGTCCGCATTCCGTACATGTGTATGCGTTTAAAAGCTGTACCCAGTTAAGATCTTGAACATCACTAGCTCCAAACTTGTCAGGGAGTGCAGCATCTTCAGCGGCGGCGGCATAGGGATCAGCATCAGGGTCCATCATGAGCTTAACTTCATTTGTAACGGCTTCTAGGTTGTTAAGTTGACCTTTAGGCTTAACACTTCCATAATAAGTATTTGGAAATGCTAATAAAATATGTAAGTGTTTTGAATAGTATAGGTAGTTCAGAAAAACTAAAATACCAGTAATATGTACCCACCAAGCAATTCTTTCAATTAAATGGACATTATAACCCTCAAACATTGGGGCAAAAAACTGACTTATAACATTACCTGAATTCATGGACTGAAATTCAACGTCTGTTGCGTTCATAATGATGAACAACCCCATCAAAACAATTTCAAAATACAGAATCAAATTCCCATCAAGTTTCGGCCACCCTTTCATTTCGGACTTCATAAATCGTTGAATCTTCACAACATTTCTTCGAAACCAAAAAATCACAACCGCTATAAAGACTAAAGCAGCAAGCACTTCAAAAACCCCAATCAAAACCCCATAAAGGGGACCAATAACAGAGAAAATTCGGTGAGTACCGAACAAGCCATCAATAACAATTTCTAAGACTTCAATATTAATGATCACAAACCCTACATAGACTATAATGTGAAGAATTCCTGAGATTGGACGACGGACCATCTTACCTTGACCAAGAGCTATTTTGGCCATATTGGTCCAGCGTAATTTAGTATTACCACTAGTATCTACATCTTTTCCTAAATAAATATTTCGTTTAAGCTTGCTTACGTTTCGCAGAAAGAAGGCAACCCCATAAAAAAGTATAAGTGCAAAAACTATGTTAGGTAATAAACTCATTTAATTACTCTTTCGGGGATTTCATTTCGTTACCCTCTGAATCGTATTGTTTTGTCTTTTTTCCAAATAATGAAAAATGTATATAACGTTTTGGATTTAATTTCATGTCTTCCAAAAGCTGTTCTAACTGTTTAGTTGCCCCCTTAAGGTTATTGTATACACCATCGTCCTTCATCAATTTTCCAATAGACCCTTCACCGCTTTCAATAGTCGTCAATAAATTACCAAAACTAGATATCGTTGATTTAAGATCAAACATGATTGAATCTAAGTCAGATTCTGTAAGAGATTTACTGACTCTAGTCAAATCCTCAGAAATTTTATTGAAATTTAAAATCGTTTCTCCAATTGCAGATTTATTATCTGTTACTAACCCATTTAAAGATTCAGAAGTTGACTTAAAGGAGGCGATAGTTGTGCTAAGCTCAGAGATGCTTAGTTTGATATTATCTTTTGTTTGAATGTCAAAAACATCATTCAGATTGCTAAGCAACAAATCTGCACTAACCATCATCTTTTCAATTTTTTCTTGAAGTGGCGTTAAGCGTTGATTAACTAAGTCTGTAAGACCTGGTTTGACAGTAGAACTTAGCACATCTCCAGAATGAACTAATGCTGCATCATCAAAGGCCGGAATTATTGCAATTGCTTTACCACCTATTAAGCCAGCTTCATATAACTCGGCCGTACTATTGACGGAAAAGTCAAAATCATTTCCAATAAGCATGGTTACTTTTAACAAACCAGAACCATCTCCGTTGAATTTGATGGATTGAACTTTACCGATTTTATGACCGTTTATAGTAACAGCTGCAGAGGGCGATAAGCCTTCAACATTATCATAAATAGCGCTGATTTTTTTGGAAGCATCAAATACATTTTCGCCCTTTAAATAATTAAAGATAAAGATGAATAGCAATATCCCTGAGATCACAAGAATAGCTGTTTTTATTTCTTTAGATAGTTTCAATATGATGGTTTTTCTCAATACAAATTTAAGTATAAAATTGAAATAATTATGCCTAATTCACACTAGATTTCAAGGCTTGCTTAATTGATGTTTTTTCTCCGTCTTTATAAGCGACTACAAGAGCATCGGAAAACCCTTTAGATATTGCTATATCTAACAACTTTACAGCAGCGGAATAACTAGCTGTATTTCCATAAAAGTAGCGGTAAATTGTATTTGATTTTTGTCTTGAAATCTGATCAAGTCCATTGAAGTTATACGATTTGGGTGCCAACTTTTTAGAACCCGCTGCTATTTGCACTTTAAAAACGATCAAAGGCTTGCTTAACGAAGGTTCTACAACGTGAGCATCTACAGGCAAAACAACTTCTGAATCTACGTAATCCACCTGATTTGATGCTGTCTCAATTACGGCAGGTGTATCGGAATTTAGTTTTGATTTATAATCTAAAATAGCATCAGAAATACTTTTGGATATATTGATTTTTCCAGAGGCTGAATTGAGGTAATCTCCTTCTGTTTTGTTAGTGATAAACCCCGTTTCTATTAAAATACTAGGCATATAAGTGTTGTGTAACACCCAAAATCCAGCTTGCTTGACGCCTCTGTTTTTTCGTTTTAATTTGTAAGTGAAATTATCCTGTACATAGCGAGCTAGTAAAATACTTTGATCTAAGTAATCTTCTTGCATTAGAGTCAGACCAATCATTGATTCTGGAGAATTTGGATCAAAACCTTCATAATTTAACTCAAAATCATCTTCTAAAAAGATCACTTCATTTTCTTGTTGCGCCACCCTAAAGTTTGAATCGTTTCTATGCAGACCTAGCACATAAGTTTCTGTTCCATGTGCCTGAGAGTTATGTGCGTTACAGTGAATGGAAATAAATAAATCCGCATCTGCTTTATTCGCTATTTTTGCACGCTGCCTTAATTCAATAAATACATCTGTACTTCTTGTATAGATTACTTTTATATTATCCTGCTTTTCAAGGTTCTCCCCTACCTTTAAGACTATATCTAAAGCGATATCTTTTTCCTTGTAACCAAAATTGGTGGGGCGCCCTGGATCTTTACCTCCGTGTCCAGCGTCTAAGACCACTACAAAAGGCTTTATACTTGTTTGTGCCATAGAATTTGCACTAAAAGTAAGAGCCAGAAATAAGAATAATTTAATCTGCTTTTGCATGCGAAACATTTAACCTATCAATCGATTCTTCAAAATTAAAAAATCACTAAAAATATCCGTAACTTTGATTTTTAATAATTGAGTCACCTATTTACAAAAATACACTTAAAAGCATTGAAAACAACACTATTTCAACTACTTTTTGTTCTAATTTTTACAATGTTTGCCAACACTTTTGGCAATGCTCAGGATGCTCAAAACCTAAATTCTTCAGCTAAATCTGTATCAGAAAATGATATTCAAAAATCTAAAAATGACTCCATAACAAGTAGAGAAGTTAAAAGTATTGAAATAGATTCCATTACAAACGATAGTCTTTCAAAGCCCAAAAGCTTTCTTGAAGGTATTGTAAATTACAAAGCAAAAGACTACACTTCAATTAATCAAAAAACACAGCAAATTTACCTTTATAATAAAGCTGAAATTCAGTATAAAGATATGGATATCAAGGCTGGAGTCATTATTATTGATTACGGAAAAGATATTATTTATGCGGGACGTTTAAAAGACTCATTAGGAGTTTACACACAGCACCCTGTCTTTAAGCAAGGAAACGACCTTGTAGAGCCTGATTCAATTGCTTTTAATATCAAAACCAAGAAGGCTTTAATTTGGAATTCAAAAACCGAACAACAAGGAGGAAGAATAATTTCAGATTTAACAAAAAAAGAAAACGATTCTGTATACTTTGTTAGACGTGCTAAATTTACGACTTCAGAAAACCTTGAGAATCCAGAGTACTACTTCCTATTAAGAAAGGCTAAGATAGTTCCTGGTAAAAAAGTAGTGACTGGACTTACTAATATGTTTATAGCAAATGTACCAACACCAATTGGATTCCCTTTTGCATTTCTTCCAATGTCTAAAACACGTTCATCTGGAGTGATTTTCCCTACTTTTGGCGAACAAAACAATAGAGGGTATTTTCTACAAAATGGAGGCTATTACTTCGCATTAAGTGATTATTTTGATTTAGCGACTTTGGGAGACTACTACACAAATGGAAGTTACGGTGCACGGGTTGAAAGTAGTTACGCAGTCCGCTATAAACTTAGAGGATCATTGAGTTTCCGTTACGAGAATTTGATTAATAGTGAACGGGGATTCCCCGACTACTCAAAGAGTACAATTTATAATTTAAGATGGAACCAGAATCAAGATTCAAAATCAAATCCTAGTTCACGTTTTTCTGCTTCTGTTAATTTAGGATCTAGCACCTATTTTCAGGAATCTGTAAACCAGCTCAATTCATCAAACTTCTTAAACAACACTCTATCGTCTTCAGTATCCTATTCTAAGACTTTTCAAGGAGAGCCACAAGTAAACGTAAGTGTCACAGCAACTCACTCACAAAATACAAACACCGAAAGTATAAATATGACCTTACCTACTTTTCAGGGTAGTGTAGACCGAATATTTCCATTTGCTCCTAAAACAGGCAGCAAAAAAGGGGCCTTTCAAAATATAAACTTTCAATATAACGTTCGTGCCGAAAACCGCATTCAAACTACAGACTCATTATTTTTTAAACCTGAAATGTTTGAAGACGCTAAAGCAGGATTTCAACACACCATTCCGTTAAGTACAAATTTTAAAGTTTTTAAACACTTTAGTATGAGTACAAGTGCAAATTTCAAAGAAAATTGGACCTTTAATACGATTAAAAAAGAGTATGATACAGAAAATCAATCTGTTATTACAACACCACTTAAAGGGTTTGACTCCTATCGCACTTACAACTTTAGCACAAGTATTGGAACGACTGTGTACGGAATGTTTGAATTTGGGGACGACAAAAAAATTCAGGCTATACGCCACGTAATGCGACCATCAATTAGCTACAACATCAACCCTTCATTTGATCAATACTACGAAACTTACGAAGTAATTAGTGCCGACGGCACTACCACTAACGAAGTTGATTACACTAGGTTTGAGCAGTCGTTATTTGGATCTCCTGGAAAAACTTTTTCTAGCGGTATTGGCCTCTCATTAAATAATAACTTGGAAGCAAAAGTTCGTGATAAAGACAGTACTGCAACAGACCCAAAAAAGATATTTCTATTGAACTCCCTAAATTTCTCTACAAATTACAATGTTGCTGGAGATTCACTAAACTGGAGCCCTGTAAGAGTTTCTGGGGGAACACAACTTTTTGACAGCAAAATGAGCCTTAATTTTGGGGCCACTTTAGATCCCTATGCCCTTGACAACAACAATAACAAGATAGATATGTTTAATGTAGACAATGGTGGCAGTTTGTTTCGATTAACAAGTGCAAACATGACCATGAGCTACAATTTGTCCAGTGAAACATTTGAAGGTGGAGATTCTGACGAAGACCAAGCAATTGAAGAGTCTGTAAAAAGTGGTGGTCGCGCAGATGATTTATTTGGAAAACCACAAGACTTCTCTAACCAGTCTTTAAATAAAGACGACAATAAAAAAATAGAACCTTCAGCACTTTATAACTATAAAATCCCCTGGAGTTTACGTTTAGCGTACGCAGTCAATTATAATAATTCCAGACGTCAAAGGGAAATCTCATCTCATTCATTAATGTTTTCAGGGGATATAGAACTTTCTCCGCGTTGGAGTGTTGGCGCCTCCTCAGGATATGATCTTAAAAACAATGGATTTACTTACACACAGTTACGTTTTGAACGAGACTTGTTGAGCTGGAAAATGAATTTTTCTTGGATTCCTTTTAGTAACCGAAGTTCTTGGAATTTCTTTATTGGAATTCGATCAAGCATGTTTAAAGATATTAAATACGAAAAACGCAGACAGCCAGACAAACAATTATAAAACTATGAAAAAGATTATCACGACCCACAAAGCACCCCAACCTATCGGACCTTATAATCAAGCCGTATTGGTAGGTGACATGTTATATACTTCTGGTCAAATAGCTATACACCCTGAGACTGGTAATTTAGTAATGGATTCTATTCAAGTAGAGACCACTCAAGTAATGGAAAATCTTAAAGCGGTATTAGAAGCAGCAAACATGACCTTTGAAAACGTGATTAAATCTTCTATATTTATTTCAGACATGAATACATTTACAGAAATAAATAGTGTTTACGGAACCTATTTTGAGGAAGCAACGGCACCCGCAAGAGAAACTGTTGAGGTGGCCAACTTGCCTAAATTTGTAAATTTAGAAATCAGTATGATTGCGGTTAAGTAATTAACTAAGAACGCTTGGTAATCTCAGCATGATATTCAACCAGCCCTTCAATTGGACGGCGAGCAAAGTTACCCACAGTAAATCCAAATTCCTGTGCAACTTCTTTAATTTCTTCTTGAGTGAAATAAGCAATAGACCCAGCAAAATGAACAGGAACAGTCTTGATTTCCTCTTTATATTGTAGAATCATATTTTTAACAAATATGCGCAAACCTTTCTTTATTAGGTTTTGGACATAATCTGATTCTTTATTAAGAATCATAAATTCTGCAAAGGTTGCAAGATATGCGTTTGGATTGGCTTTTTTGTACAAGTTACTTTTAATTACATCGTAGTTAACGTCATAGCGTGTTTTGAAAACTAATTTCAAATCGTGAGGCATATGATCAAAGTAATAATCTCTTAATAGTTGTCTGCCGTAATAATTCCCAGACGCATCATCCATCACTGAATATCCTAGAGAAATTATTCTTTGTTCTACAGATTCACCATTATAATAAGAGCAGTTAGACCCTGTTCCTAAAATAGAAACAACTGCAGGGCTATGAGAAACGCCTACAGTGGCGTATACTGCGGCGTATGTGTCTTCTTTGACAACAACTTTAGCATTTTCAAAAATAGACTGCAAAACACACTTAAGCATTTTTACTGGCTTTTCAGTACCACATCCAGCGCCGTAAAAATAAATTTGAGATACTGATAATTTATTTCCATAAATAACCTCATTTTCCTTTATAATATCAAACGCATCTGCACTAGAGATAATCGCAGGGTTTAGTCCTCTAGTTCGTTGTTTATCGAAAATTGGCTCTCCTGTAGAAGAATCGATGGCAATCCAGTCGCATTTTGTTGAACCGCTATCTATTACAAATATCATAATTAAAAAGTATTAAAAAAATACACTGTTAAAATAGCAGTATATTTATAAAGTATTGCTATTAGATAGCATTAATATATTGAGCTAGGTCAACTAATTTTGAAGAATACCCATATTCATTATCATACCAAGAAATGATTTTGACAAAGTTATCATTTAATGCCATACTTGCGTTAGCATCAAAAGTACTTGTCAGAGGTTCAGAAACAAAATCTTGTGATACAACACCTTCTTCAGTATATCCTAAGATACCTTTTAATTCATTTTCAGAGGCATGTTTAATAGCAGCTTTAACTTCATCAAAAGAAGCTCCTTTTTCTAAACGACATGTTAAATCAACAACCGAAACGTCTACTGTAGGAACTCTAAAAGCCATCCCTGTAAGTTTTCCGTTAAGTTCTGGAATTACTTTACCAACAGCTTTAGCAGCTCCTGTAGAAGCAGGTACGATATTGTTTAATGAGGCACGTCCAAGTCTGTAGTCTTTACGTGAAGGACCATCAACTGTAAACTGAGTTGCAGTTGCTGCATGAACTGTAGTCATAAGCCCTTCAGCAATTCCAAACTTATCATTAAGAACTTTTGCAATTGGTGCTAAACAGTTAGTTGTACAAGATGCATTAGAAACGATTGTATGATAAGCAGTAATTTCGTTATTATTAACTCCCATTACAAACATTGGCGCGTCAGCTGATGGTGCAGAAATAGCTACCTTTTTTGCTCCAGCTGTAATATGCTTTTGAGCACCTTTAAGAGTAGTGAAGATCCCTGTACAGTCTAAAACAACATCAGCAGAAACTGCATCCCATTTTAAATCTTCTGGATTTCGTTCCGCTGAAACACGAATTTCATTTCCATTAATTACTAAGTTACCATTATTAATTTCAATAGTTCCTTGGAACTTTCCGTGAACAGAATCATACTTTAATAAGTATGCTAAGTGCTCTACATCTAATAAATCATTAATTCCTACAATTTGAACATCCGGTCTGCTAGCAGCAACACGAAAGGCAATTCTTCCGATTCGACCAAATCCATTAATTCCAATTTTTACTTTTGACATTTTATTATTATTTTGATTAATTCTTATTTATATACTCATTATATCAGATACTCTTAATAACTCTTCATCTATTTTTGAATGTCCCTTGACAGCTTTATCAATAGGATATAACTCAAGTTTATTGTTAACAGTTCCAACCATAAAATTATTTTTACCTTCTAATAAAGACTCCACAGCCTTGACTCCCATTCTCGATGCTAAAACTCTGTCAAAACATGAAGGCGAGCCCCCACGTTGCATATGTCCTAAAACAGAAACACGCACATCATAATCATCAAGATTTTCGTCAACATAATCCCTTAACTCAAATACATTTTTACCAGTTTTGTCACCTTCAGCAACCACAACAATACTAGAAGATTTTCCTGTGTGTCTGCTTTTTTCTAAAGACTCTAGAAGACGATCCAGTCCCAAGTCTTCTTCAGGCACTAAAATCTCTTCTGCTCCAGAACCAACTCCGGCATTCAAGGCTATATGTCCAACATCTCGCCCCATTACCTCAACAAAGAATAAACGTTTATGTGAACTTGCTGTATCTCTAATTTTATCAATCGCTTCAACCGCTGTATTTAGAGCGGTATCATATCCAAGTGTATAATTGGTTCCAACGATGTCATTGTCTATTGTGCCAGGGATTCCTATTATGGGGAAGTTATATTCTTCATTAAAAATCATTCCACCAGTAAAGGTTCCATCTCCTCCAATTAACACTAAGGAATCAATATTTTGTTTTATTAATTGATCGTAAGCTTTTTTTCGACCTTCTTTTGTTCTAAACTCTTTAGAACGTGCAGATTTTAAAAACGTCCCCCCTTTGTTTATGATATTATTAACGCTTCTAGCGTCCAAAACTTCAAAATCTCCTTCTATCATTCCTTCGTAACCTCTGTAAATACCGACACATTCAATATTGTGATATGCACAAGTGCGTACAACGGACCTTATTGCTGCATTCATCCCGGGAGCATCACCTCCAGATGTTAATACCCCAATTTTTTTTATATTACTTTCCATAGTTGTAATGGTTTATGTTGTAAAATTAATAAAACTTATATGTTAAAAAATAATCGTGGTCATCAATTTTATCAACTTCAACAAATTCAAACGTTTTCGTTAATAACTATTTGATTTTGAAGCTAAAAAATTAATTATTAGCTAGGTTTTGGGGGGTAAATTACTTGAAATTCATAAAATCAGTTATTTCGGGGTTGAAGTCCTGTTCTGTGGTAGATTTTATTTCTTTAGTTTGCTTTTTAAATAGGGCCCCTAAAAGTTCTTTTAAATTATCAAACTCAATATTATACGAAAGCCCTAACCCTTGGGTGTAACCAATTTGTTCACCAAAATTTTGAATGCTATTTTCTCTGTTAAAAAACTTAAGAGACAAGGTGCGGTCTTCGTTTAATAAAACTTCTACTTCAAAATCTCCTGCAACTGTTGTTTCACTAACTCCACCAACCGGCACTCCAACTTTTCCGTTAATAAGTACATTATCACTTATTTTTGTTGACACAGTCACTCCTAACCGACTGTCAGTTTCATATTCAGGAGTTGTTTTACCCAAGTCTAAATCAATTCCTAACTGAACTTTATTCTCATCATCTGCAAAAAGCTCGTTTAGCATGCTTGTAACCCCATCTGATACCAACCCAAAAGCATCTTGCGAATCCAAAGTTAGCTCGCTTCTAAAAGCCCCAGTAGCCAACAAGGAAAGTGCTTGGAATTCTTTCCGATCCTTATCCCTTAGTCGATCTGCTAACTCACTATTAAGAGTTGAATTAACACTTGGAAAACGAATATCAAAATTTAAATCTGGGTTTTCTAATTTTCCTGTCAAATGAACTTCAACTTCGGTCGGAATACTTTGATTAATAGGATTGTCTAATAATGTTGAGGGATTTACATTGATTCCCTCATAAAGCGCCTTTATATTTATATCTGCATTTAATGGACTTCCATCCCAAGCCAAGGTTCCGTCTTTCACTACTTTAAATTTCTTTTGAATAATCCGCCCAAAAGAAAAGTTATAAATTCCGGTGAGGACTATAAAATCGCCAAACATTTGAAACTTCCCTTTGGTGTTGATTTGAGCCAACATACTTCCATTACCACGTCCAATAATTGAGCTTCCTGTTTGTTTGTCTATTACAATTTCAATTTCAGCATTATCGTTAATATCCAAATTGAATTCCATTTCAAGTCCTTTAACATCGTCCAATTCAAAATCTCGGGTAGTTGTTTTAGTTGTTTTTTGATCTGGACTTAAAAAACTTATATAAGAGCTTTCAGATAATATCTCACTATCATTTAGAGGGATTTTAAAAATTGTTCCATCAGAGGTTCCTACATTAGCCTCAACAAATAATTGATCTGTGGGCCCAGAAACATCAATATCACCAGCTACAAAGGCAGTTCCATAATAAAGCGATTCTTCTTGCTCAATCGTGTTAAGCACAAGTAACCGATCAGAATCAATATTCAAGTCTAATGACCAATTCGAAAAATTATTGTGACTAATATTTCCGCTTAAATAAGCCTGCGACTGGAAATCAACATCACTCATTAATGCTTTATCAAAAATAAAGCTTTGGTTTTTAAGAGAAATAATAGTAGCCTCTGCAAAGTCATAACCAACATTAAGATAGGGAATGGCTAAACCTGCATTATCTAAAACCAAACGCCCCTCAATTTGAGGTTTTTCAAGTTGACCACTAAGAGATGTAAACCCTGAAATCTCTCCACGTATATTTGTAATCACATCGGCTCCAAAAGGATTTAAGGGATCCAATATAAAATCATTAAATGAAATATCGAGATCAAGATTAGAGTTATCACCAGACACATCTAAAGTACCCATTACAGATAAAGATTCGTTAGCGCCTTCTTTTAGTGATATATTGACATCATAATTTGTAAGGGATTGATTCCCTTGAATAGCTGCCTTAAAAGAACCTAAATTAAGATCATTAACTTTCAGGTTATCCACAGTTAAACTAGACTTTGGAAGGTACACACTTTTTAGTTGATTAATATTTAGACTGCCATTCAAACGGCCATCTAGTTTTAGGTTTTTGACTGAAGGTGTTATTTTTGCTAAATCTACATTTTTAAAGTCAAGATCTATATTTTTGTTGCCTGAACCCTGTATAAGCGCATTAAAAAGAATTTCCTCATCTGCATACGTCATATTTAAATTATCAACTAGAACGTCCTTGAAAGCTCTGTCAAAGCTAATCTTATTTTGTGAACCCTGAGAGTTATTTATATGCCATGGAGTGTCCTTAAAAATAACGGTCGATTTTTTAACTCCAACGACAGACTTGTTTGACTCGTCTATGGTGTAATATAAATTTAAATCAAATGAATCTTTATAATTTTCACCGCCTTTAAATTCAGTTTTCATATACAAGGTGTCATTGAGGGTTACATTTATTAGGCTAAACTCAGAGACATTATAGTAGGCCGTGGTAAGATTATCTATTTCTATATATGAATTAAATAATGTATTATCATTTATGAGTTGAAGCTTAATATTATTGGCAAAAAAATCATCCATTTTGATCGTAGGAGACTTGAAGGTAAGTTTAAAGTTTTTAGGATCACTTTCTACCCTTCCTTTTACGGAGGTGTTAGGTCCTAATTGCAAGTCTGGATAAAACAGTTCTACAATTTTATTATAAATCTTAAAATTAAAGTTTAAATATTGATTTTCTAGAACCTCAAAAGAATTAAATTTAGTATAAATATCCCCTATTGAATTTATCATTAGATTAGGGAGCTCGTTGATACGAAATTCTCCTTTCAAACTTCCATTTACTATTTCTGGAGAATTTACTTGAATGGTCCTTGACTTATTACTATCAAACATAGAAGTAATTTCAAAGTCTTTGAACTCATAGCTATCATTTTGATTCTCATACAAAGCATCTTTAAAACTAAGAACTCCATAAACATCATCGACACTAGTGCCTTTCATATCTATATACATTTCTCCTTTTAGCACAGAAATTTTGTCACGATCTACCAACTTTAAGGCGTTCAGATTAGCATAATCAATAATAGCCGAAAAATCATATATATTTTCATTATCAGAAAAATCTATAAGGCCAGAAAATTTTAATTTTAAATTAGGATCTTCGGCATCCAATTGACCGTTAAAAACCTTATCCGTAATGACTCCGGAAACCTGCAAATCTGAGTAATTATAGTCTTTAAACACAAAAGAGCTTACCCCCCCATTTATATTACAACTAATCGATTCTTTTCTGAACCCACTACCTACCACACGATGACTGGAAGTAACAAAGCCAATTGTTGGCTCGCCTATAGCCCTTCCTAAATTAAAATCTGTAAAACGTATTTGACCCACATAAGAGGCATTATCAATAACGTCTATTTCATTTAAATTCAGGTCAATAAAAAGGGATCCTATTTCTGTAGAAATATCCATAACAGCCTTGACAGACTCATTTGTTATTTTTGTACTACCACTCATATTAAAGCGGCCTAAGACATTAAAGGCTGATGGAATCGTATTACCTAAAACTCTTGGCAATAATGCTGTAAGCTCCACATAGCTTGACGATATTGCATCAAACTCTCCATCAAGCAAAAAACCATCTGAACTTGAATCAAATAGCTCATTAACATGAACCCTGCCAATAATAGATGTATTGCTGTTAGTTTTTAAATTAAATTCTTCGAATTGCAAATCCTTCAATGTGCCTGAAAAAGTGGTGTTTAGCTGGGCTTTTTGGTTATCACCAAATTCATCATACAACAAATTAAACTCCCCTAAATCTAAAGAACTGTTTTCAAAAAAACCAGAAATCATAACCTTGTCTGAAAAAGAATTAAGACCCTCACGTTGGTAATCAAATTGGAGTTTTCCTGAAACTAAGGATGAGTCTGTCCTGATGCCCAAATCAGAAAATAACATCTTAGTTGGTGTATAACTGAACACTGTTTCAATGTTTTTTAGGGCTAGGCCTCTTGAATCTATAAAAGAAAGACGTTTTATTTTTGCATCTATGTCTGGCCCAGAAATTAAAAAATCTGTAGCTAAGATATTAAGATCAGTAAAATTTAAAACAACAGGAGAATCTTTATTTTCATCTGTAAGACGAAAAACACTATTGTTGATATTCAAACTACTAGATGAGAGCAAGAATTTAGCTACATATTCTCTTGGGTTTTGCTTATCAAACTTATCTACAAAAATATCTAAATTTGTATCACTTTTTCCTTTATAAGTCTTGATATGAAAAAATAGATTGTATAAATCAATGTCTCCAAATACAAGCTCGTTGTTAACCATTTTTGCGAAGTTTAGAACCGAAGTGTTGAGTTCAGAAACTGAAATCATAGGCGCTTCAAAATGATCTTTAATTAAAATAGACTTTAATTCTACATCTCCGTTAAACTGCAGGCCAGCCTTTTCAATTTTAATATCTGTACCATAAACATCATTAATTTTACCGGTTGCATAACTACCTAAAGCTGTTTGGATGGCTGGAATTGACAAAAGCACCACCAAAAAAATGAAGAACAACGCGAGAGCTGAAACAGCTTTAAGTACTATTTTAAGATATTTATTGATATGCTAAAGGGGTTATTTATTCACAATTTAACTATTTATACTAAAATTTAAACTCTGCAAAGCATTTATTTTACTGCTATTTTTTTTATTTCTTTGCAGTAATCTAATTAATGGATTAAATTATACCTAATTATAATTACAAATTAAACGAATATTCTGACTAAATCGTCTTAATGAGCTTAAAAAATACATACATTTTAGGAATTGAATCTTCTTGCGACGACACGGCTGCAGCTGTACTACTTAATGGAGAAATACTTAGCAATGTTGTGGCCTCTCAAGCAATACACCAATCTTATGGGGGGGTTGTTCCTGAATTAGCATCAAGAGCACACCTGCAAAACATTGTTCCAGTAGTAGATCAGGCATTACAAAAAGCTGGTGTTTCCACTACAGATTTGGATGCAGTCGCATTTACACAAGGACCTGGACTGATGGGCTCTTTGCTAGTAGGAACTTCATTCGCAAAATCACTAGCATATGGACTTGAAATTCCACTAATTGATGTCAACCATATGCAAGCGCATATATTGGCGCATTTTATTGAAGAAGATGGCTATAATAAACCCCCATTTCCATTTATTGCAATGACCATTTCTGGCGGACACACGCAAATCGTACGTGTAGACGACTATTTTAAAATGACAGTAATTGGAGAAACTATTGATGATGCCGTCGGAGAAGCGTTTGATAAAAGCGGTAAAATTTTAGGGCTAGGGTACCCTGCAGGCCCAGAAATTGATAAGCGAGCAAAGCTAGGAAACCCAAAAGCATTTAAATTTACCAAACCCAAAGTAAAGGGACTTAATTTTAGTTTTTCAGGACTAAAAACTGCTATTTTGTATTTTGTACAAAAACAAGTCAAAGAAAACCCTCAATTTATTAAAGAAAATCTCAACGATATTTGTGCTTCAATTCAGTATACTATTGTTGGTATTTTAATGGACAAATTAAAATTAGCGGTTTCGGAAACAGGGATCAATCATATTGCTATTGGCGGAGGGGTTTCTGCAAACTCAGGCATTAGATATGCACTAAAAAAAGCAGAAAGTCAACATGGATGGACCTCATATTTACCTGCATTTGAATTCACAACAGATAATGCTGCAATGATTGCAATCGTAGGCTATTTAAAGTTTCATAAAAAACAGTACGCAGACCAATCCATAATGGCGTCCTCGCGCTTAAAAATATAAAGCAAATGCAATTATTTTATAACTCAGAGCTCAACGAAACAACAAAGACCTTTAATTTTTCAAAGGATGAAAGCCGTCACATTGTAAAGGTATTGCGTAAATCTACTGGAGATATCCTGATCATTACTAATGGGGTTGGCTGGACTTTTGAAGCTGAAGTTGTGATTCCTAACCATAATAAATGTGTGATGAATATACAAAGCTCTAAGTATACCCAACCAAAAGACTACTCTGTTCACATAGCGGTATCTCTCACAAAAATGAATGATCGCTACGAATGGTTTTTAGAAAAAGCTACAGAAATAGGTGTAACACAAATTACTCCTATTATCAGTCATAATAGCGAAAGAAAAGTAGTTAAAACTGAACGCTTTGAGAAAATTATACAATCAGCGATGAAGCAGTCCCTAAACCCCTACCTCCCAACCCTTGGAGCAGCTGTCACATTTGCTGAATTCCTAAAAAGCCCTCAAAAAGGAAAAACTTTTATTGCGCATTGTGCTGAAGGAGATAAACACGCTTTCAAAAACAAGATTGAACCTGGATCATCAATAACCATTTTAATTGGTCCAGAAGGAGATTTTAGCAGTCAAGAGATATCTAATGCCTTAGAAAAAAACTACATACCTGTATCTTTAGGAAGCTCTAGACTACGCACCGAAACTGCCGCTATAGTAGCCTGTCACACAATACAACTTTGCAATGAATAAACTAATACTCTATTTAATTCTCATCCTTGGATTTCACTTGTGTGAAAGCCAAAGCATCGCTGTTTTAAAATATGATGGCGGTGGCGACTGGTACAGCAACCCAACAGCCTTAAAAAACTTAATACAGTTTTGTAATACAAATATATTAACTGTAATTAACAAAAAACCACAATCTGTAGAAGCTGGAAGTGCGGCCATATTTGAATATCCATTTATTCATATGACAGGGCACGGAAATGTGTTGTTTTCGGAAAGTGACTCCAAAAACTTAAGAACGTATTTATTGTCTGGTGGGTTTTTACATATTGACGACAACTACGGCATGAAACCTTATATAATAGAAGCACTTAAAAATGTGTTTCCAGCTAAAAAAATGACTGAAATCCCCTTGTCACACCCTATCTACAACAATGTATATCCATTTCCAAAAGGCCTTCCCAAAATTCATAAACATGATGGACTCGCTCCCAAAGCTCTCGGTTATTTTCATGAAAGCAAACTAGTACTTCTGTTCACCTACGAAAGTGATTTAGGAGACGGCTGGGAAGACTCAAACGTGCATAACGACCCAGAAGACGTAAGGCTAAAAGCATTAAAAATGGGGGCTAATATTATTAAATACGCCTTTGAAAACTAAAGCTGTTATGCAATTAGACCACTATACATCTAAGTTTTCAAAAAAAACCTTTCCAATTGTTTTGGTAAGTGACAACGTTAGCCATGCTGCCAATCTAGGAAGCCTATTTAGAACCGCTGATGCTTTTGGTGTAACACATTTAATTTTAGGGGGAAGCCCTGTAGAACTGGGACGGAAATTTACTAAAACTTCTAGAGCAACCGAACAGTCTATTTCATTTGAACAAACTAAAAATACACTAGAAAAAATAAAAGACTTTAAGTCAAAAAACTACTTAATAATTGGTCTTGAGATCACAAAGGATAGCGTTCAAATATCTGACTTAAACTTTCCTAAAAACAGTAAAATAGCCTTTGTTATTGGAGATGAAAAGCATGGTGTCTCATCGTCAATTTTAGAAATTTGCGACCACGTCGTTCACATTGTAATGTATGGTCAAAACAGCAGTATGAATGTGGTGCAAGCGACTAGTATCGGTTTATATGAATTTACAAAAAAACTAACACAACACACCTAAACCCTTACGTGAACAGATTGATATTAAATACTGAAAAACAAGAGTTTATAGAAAAAAACTTAAACTCCAACACACATGGATTAATTCTCAAAGGAAGTGCTTTCGAAGGAGTTGATATTAAGGAACTCACTGAACAGATAGAAGCTAAGAAAAAATGTGAATCAAAATTAAAAACATGGTTTCAAACTCCCAACATCTACTACCCTAACAAACTCAACATTGAGCAAACCTCATCGGAAACCACTGCACTTATTAAAAGTCGTTTAATTAGTGGCATCTCCCTACTAGACCTAACCGGCGGATTTGGGGTTGACAGCTATTATTTTTCAAAACAATTTAAGACCGTTGTCCATTGCGAAATGAACGCCAAACTGGCCGAAATTGCAACACATAATTTTACAATTTTACAAGCCAAAAATGTCACTACCAAATACACAGATGGCATAGAATTTCTGAAAACCATAAAAGAAAAATTTGACTGGATTTATATAGATCCATCACGTAGAGATACTCAGAAAAATAAAAAATTTCTAATTGAAGACTGCAGCCCAAATATTTCAACAATCCAAG
>MDSY01130527.1_pt1 | contig 19871 bp, 15 predicted proteins | sample 811131 | NCBI WGS metagenome assembly MDSY01 (sample SAMN05326643, study PRJNA326480) | marine metagenome | isolation source: seawater | place: Atlantic Ocean: South West | collected 2010
ATCTCTTTTGCCTTTTTATTATGGATTATCTATATCAACGAATACCGCTAATATTTGGCTTTATTTAGCTAGTCTTTTTACATTTATGGCTGTCATGCTAGAGCTTGTTTCGGATAATCAGCTCTGGAAATTTAAAAAAGATAAATCTAATACAGATAAATTTATTGATACTGGCCTTTGGAAATTTTCAAGGCATCCAAATTATTTAGGCGAGATTCTTTTTTGGTGGGGAATCTTTTTTATGTTGCTGTCGATTGATAATAGTTATTGGTTCTTATTTATTTGCCCTTTATCAATGAATCTTATGTTTTCACTAATAACATGCTCAATGATGGATGAAAGAAGTCTTAAAAAAAGAGAAGGCTATAAAGAATATATGAATAAAACTAATCAATTAATTATATGGCCTTTTAGAGCAAAAAATTTATAGCCAACAAATTTAAGGAAGCACTTTGAAAAAAAATGATTTAAAAATTTGGGGAGCGGGAACTGTAAGAACCTTAAGGCCTATATGGGTCGCTGAAGAATTGGGTTTAGATTATAAATTATATCCGATTGGTCCACGTACTGGTGAAACGCAAACTGATGAATTTACTCATTTAAATCCAAAGCAAAAGATTCCTTTTTTAGAGCATGGCGATATAAAATTATCTGAAAGCCTAACAATTTGCCGTTATTTACAAAATGCCTTTCCTTCAGAAAAATTTCCTTCCGCAAAAGACTTGATAACACAAACAAAGGAAGATGAGTGGTGTAATTATATCTATGGAGAAATTGATGAGACTACTCTTTATGTTATGCGGCGCCATTATGACTTAACAGAGATTTATGGTGATGCGCCTGCAGCAATTGAGGCTTGTCGTAACCACTTAAAGCATCACTTTAATGTTATTGATGATCATTTGAAGAAAAATAAAACTTTGTTGAAGGATGGCTTTTGTTTAGCTGATATTATGCTGATTTCATGTCTTGACTGGGCGATATTTTATAAGTTTAAATTACCTAAGAATATTATGACTTATCGTAATCTTATAATTAAAAGACCGGCTTATTTGAAAGCTAGAGATATAAATTATAATTCTTCTAAGGGGGTAATTAATGGGACCTCTTAAGGGTGTAAAAGTTTTAGATTTGACAAGCATGGTCTCTGGACCTATGGGCGCAATGATGTTAGCGGATCAAGGTGCTGAGGTTATTAAGGTTGAGCCGGTAAATGGTGAACTTGTTCGCCATATGGCAACGCCCCATAATGGTGTTAATGCAGCATTTTATTCTTGTAATCGCGGAAAAAAATCATTGGCAATAGATTTAAAATCTAAGGAAGGAAAAGAGATTTTGCGAAAATTAGCTGCTGAGACAGATGTATTTATGCAAAACTTTCGACCAGGAGCTATAGATCGTATGGGTTTTGGAGAAAAAACTTTACGTAAGCTTAATAAAAAAATGATTTATGTTTCAATTAGCGGATTTGGTGAAAAGGGCCCTTATTCGGAATCACGTGTTTATGATCCAGTTATTCAGGCGCTTTCAGGCGCTACCGATATTCAGGCAGATAGAGATTCAGGAAGACCAAAAATGTTCCGAATTATTATTGCTGATAAGACAACCGCTCTTACCTCTGCTCAAGCAGTTTCTTCAGCGTTATATGCTCGTGAAAAGTCAGGGATCGGACAACATATTCGTCTATCAATGTTAGATAGTATGTTAGCTTTTTTCTGGCCTGAAGGTATGGCAGGGTTGGTTTACGGTGAAAATGAATTTGATGTAAGAAAAATTCAAGGTACACAAGATCTAATTTATAAAGCGAAGGATCGTTATATAACTGCTGGAGCTGTATCGGATGCTGAGTGGAAAGGTATGTGTATAGCATTAAACAGAGAAGATTGGCTCGAAGATGAACGTTTTTTAACTTCTTCTTCACGCATGGTTAATGCTCAAGATAGAAAAGAATTGACTGGTAAAGAAATATCTAAATGGAATAGTGAAGACATTCTTGCTCGTTTTCAGGAAGAAGGTGTTCCATGTGCCCCATTACTTAATCGTATGGAATTGATGGAACATGAACAGATCATAGCCAATGAATCAATTTGGCGAAATGAGTATGAAGGTTTTGGAGAAGTTCGACAAGCTCGTCCTGCGGCTCGTTTTGAAGAAACACCGAGTGAAATTATTCGACCAGCCCCTAAATTAGGGGAGCACGGACATGAAATTCTAACAGCATTAGGTTATGATATTAAAGATCAAAAAAAGTTGATTGAAGAAGGTAAATTTTTTGTTACAGAGGATTAGTCTTTATTAATACCTAAATTTCCAAGTGTTTTATCATGAGAGGATTTCGAAATATTATAAAAGAACATACATGAAATGGATGCAAGACCTAAAAGAGGGCTTAAAATTGCTTGAAAATATGCCAAACGGTAAATAGGTTGTTGCATCTCCATGACTGTTGGATTCTTTACATCAAATCCAACAATTTCTAGAAGTAAACCGACAATGACCACTCCTAAGCCACTAATTATTTTTTGAATAAAACCATTTGCCGATAAGTAAAGACCTTCATCTCTTCGTCCAGTAGAAAGTTGACCATCTTCAACAACATCGTAAACCATAGATATCACCAAAATCCAACCGACTGTTCGTAAAAAATAACCTACTGATAAAAAAAGTATAATTGTCCACCATAAAGCATCTGTTCCATTTTCTGGAAATAATTGAATTTGAAAATAAGGGTCCAATAATCTTAACCATAAAGGCATAGGTTCTATAATGAGATTTAAAAGAAATACTCCTATAGCAAAATTTTTCTTACTTCTTCCCTTAGCTAGAGGTGCAGCAATAAATCCAGCGAGAACAACTGGAAGACCAATAATAATAGGAAATAATTTTATTTCTTCAGGAGTCCATTGCCAAAAATAAATATTAAAATATGTATCTAAGCTTGAAAATATACCGATATTTAAAGCTAGAATAACTCCTCCAATAAAAAGAACTAACCAATTCCTATTGGAAAGAGATTCTACTATTTCTTTCCAAAATTGAGAGAACTTAAAAGCTTTTGGCTCAGGTTTAATCATTTCAGGGATGTGTTTATGCGTTGATGTTGCTGATATAAAACCAAATAGCAAAATTAAAAAACATGCTAAAAGACCAAATTTTGGATATGCGGCAGGATTTAAAAAAGCTTGAGGGCCGGAAAATGTTTCAGTTTCAACAAGAAAATAAGCTAGCATTATATAGCTCATAATCCCTAAGCCCATGTTTCCATATAAAACTCCGTAACCGCTTAATGTGTTTCTCCTTTCATAATCCGTAATTAATTCAGGACCAATTGCTGCTCTAGGAGTTTCATAAAAAGTAAATAAAGTTCTAAGAATCATTGCGGCTACTAATAATTTTATAAAAAGAGCTGTTTGTGAGGTATCAGAAGGGATAGAATAGAGATAATAAGCACTTAAGGCGAAAGGAATTATAGCAATATAAACAAAAGGATGCCTTCTTCCCCATCTCGACTTAAAACGATCAGACCAGGCACCAACTAAAGGATCTGAAATTGCATCAAATACTAATGCTATAGCAAGTGCATAAGATGCAAGTAATGGTTCAAGTCCTAAGATTTGATTAAAATAAACAAGCAGCCAAGATCCAAATAAGATATTTTTAACTCCAACAGCCCCTGAACCGAGTGAATAGAAGTGTAAAGTATTATTTGTAACCCTCTTTTTCATTACTTACCCTAAATGTTTTGAAGATATTATTCATATACTATGTTTCTAGCCTTATCTAGAAGTAAAAAGACTTTCATCTTTTTGGTTTTTATTTTTTAATTGATCATGAATTTTTGAATGCATTTCTTCTGTAATAGGATATTTCCATATGATAACTATTGCAGATAAGAAAAAGAATGATGGTAGCGTAGAAAACAAAAACTTAAGCCCAAATAATTGATTCGGACTGTTAAAGGCATCAGCGCCAGTATTAAAACTTATCCAAGATAATGCTGTTAGCGCAAGCCAAGTACCTATTGAACCAGCTAGTTTTGAGGTAAATGACCATGATGAAAAAAATAAGCCAGATCTGTTTTCTCCGCTTTTTAAAGTATCAAGATCAATAACATCTGCTTTCATTGAATTAGGTAATGCAGCAAAACCTCCAGCTGCAAATCCTGTTGTAATGGTAATTGGTAACATCCACCAGAAATCTCCTTCACCTAGAAATAGATAAAAAGGGTGAGCAAAGGCAATCATTGAAAAACTAAAAATATATGCTTTATGTTTTCCAATTTTTTTTGATAACCAAACCCAAAAAGGGACAGCTACAATATTAGTAAGATAGAAGAAAGTAAGCATATAAATAGCCATATCTTCTGCTTTAAGGACATATGTAATGAAGAAAAGATATAATGGTATTGTTATAGAGAAAGCTATTCCCCCGACCATAAATGCCATAATTAATCTCTTAAAAGGAGAGTTTTCTAACATTATTTTAAAACCTTTTATTGGAGAAATATTTGATTGAATATAATCTTTAGATTCTGGAACTTGCGTTACCGTTAGAAAGACACAAATAGGCATAATGATTACACTAGCAATTCCAACAATGTAGAGAACATTTGTACTTCCTCCAAAACCAAAAAATATTAATGCTATTGTAGGTATTAACTGGGCGCTTAAACTTCCAACTACCCCAGAAACAGACCTCCATCCAGTAATCCTAGATCTTTCATTATAATCAGTAGATAATTCTGCGCCCCAGGCATAGTATGGGATAATAAGCATAGTTGTGGCTATTGAGAGAAGAAACATCCATAAAAATAGATGACTGGCTCCAGCTCCTTCAGGGGGTATAAATAACATAAAAATACTCAACATCATTAAGGGAGTTGAGATTGCTATCCATGGTCTCCTTCTACCCCATCTTGTATTGGTTCGATCATTAATATAACCAAAAATTGGGTCAGTTATGACATCAAATATACGGACTACTAGTATTATATTAGCTGCAATAGCAAGAGGAACGCCCATCTCACCAGTGTAGAATTTAGGGATAAAAACTAATATAGGGAAAAGAGCTATATTTATTGGCATCTCGGCCAAGCTATAATAAAATAATATTGATCTTTTAAGTTTCAATTTTTAATGTCCAACAATATAGAATACAATTAATTATCTAAATTAATAGGCTTATTACAATAACAATATTATTAAGCGTCTAAATTAGAGGGTGAGATAAAATGTTTAGAGTTCAACCAATAGCGGAAGCTTTAGGAGTAGAGCTGCATGGTGTTGATTTATGTCAAAATCTTTCAGAAGATATTTATTCGGAAATTAGAAGGTTACTTGTAAAACACCAAGTAATTTTTTTTAGAGATCAAAATATTAGTTTTGCTCATTATAAAGCTTTAGCAGAATCTTTTGGACCCATTCAAACTCACCCAGTGTACAATACAATTCCAGGTTATCCAGAAATTACCGTTCTTGAGAGTACAGCTGAAAAACCTTCAAAGATTGAGAAGTGGCATTCAGATATGACTTTTCGTGAACATCCTCCATTAGGATCAGTTTTACGTGCAAGAATATGCCCACCTAAAGGCGGCGATACTATGTGGTCAAGTATGACAGCGGCCTATGACGGGCTAACAAAATCAATGCAAGATTTTTTATCTGATCTTTCAGCCGAGCATGATTTTAGTTTTGGTTTTAAAGAAAGTTTAGCAGAAAAGAAAGGAAGAGAAAGATTAACACAGGCAGTTCTAGATAATCCTCCAGTTAATCATCCTGTGATACGTATTCATCCTGAAAGTGGAAAAAAAGTAATTTTTGTCAATACTCTTTTTACTACCAGAATCATAGGCTTATCTGAAAAAGAAAGTACAGAAATTTTAAATTTTCTTTATGATCATATTATAAAGCAAGAATATACATGCCGATTTCAGTGGGAACCTAATTCAATAGCAATTTGGGATAATCGAAGCACTCAACACAAACCTATAAATGATTATTTTCCAGCTCATCGTCTACTTGAAAGGATAGCTATCGATGGTGATAAACCTTACTAATTTTTTGTAAGAAATTTTAAAATCCATCTAGTAACTTTTAATTCATCTGTTGGTGTATCTAAAGATTTACAGGCTTGTTGATATAAAGTTTCGCCAAAAATATCTTTTCGCATATCTAGTAAATCTTTTGCAAAATCCTTTTTGAATTCAATATGCCCTTGAAAAGTAAGAATATGATTATCAATAGACATCATTGCAATTGGGCATGATGAAGAGCTAGCTAATAATTTTCCATTTATCGGAAGTTTTTGCACCTCATCTTGGTGATTATAAATAAGATTAAATTTTTCATCAAGGTGACCAAATAAAGTAGCATTCTTATTGAGTTGAGCTGAGTCAGTTCCAACATGCCAACCTTTTGAAGATTTTGCCACTGAACCACCTAAAGCCGCAGCAATAATTTGATGCCCAAAACAAATACCAATAATATTCTTTTTTTTACTATTTAAGAATTGAATAAAATTTTTGAGTTCTTTAATCCACGGCATATCATCATAGGCACTAACTTTACTGCCAGTGATTAAATAAGAATCACATTCATCAATATTTTTTGGATATTCACCATTATGTGCTTCATAACTCGAAAGTTGAATATTTTGATCAGTTTGCAGAATTATTTCATTGAACATAGCAGGATATTGTCCATACTTTTCAGAAAATTTAGGTTTTATGGTGTCTGTATTTAAAATTCCAATTCGCACGAAAATCATACTCCTTGACGAAATCTATTATATTCCATTTATTTAATAGGTAATAATTAAAATAACAAAATTAGGGCACATATGTTAATTGCATTTTCTTTATTTCTTATGATTTTATCAGTTTATTTAGGCTTTCCAGTTGCAGCATTAGGATTGGGTATTGGCTTGTCTCTGATTTTTAATATTGACCAAGATTTTTATACAAAAAAAATTGGGACAAGATTACTACAGGTAGGAATCGTATTAATGGGTTTATCGATCAATTTTACTGAGGCATTAACGGTAACAAAAATTTATTTACCTATCATTTCTATTTTTGTTTTATTTGTTTTCATTCTTGGTTTAATTTTAGGAAAAATAATAGGTATAGATAAGCGGTTTACCCTTTTAATTGCTGCCGGTACATCGATATGTGGCGGAACTGCAATGGCTGCAATATCACCAATTATTAAAGCCAAACCTGAAGATTTAGCAGCAGGTATATCTATTATTTTTATATTAAATGCAGTTGGAATTATTTTCTTTCCTTTAATTGGGCAAGCCCTTAATTTATCTGATATTCAATTTGGTGCATGGGCTGCAACAGCTATTCATGATACAAGTGCAGTTATTGGCGCCTCACTAAATTATGGATCTTATTCAGTAGAGACAGCAGCAACATTAAAATTAGCAAGAACTCTCTGGTTAATACCTTTAATGATATTTTTGGTATTTAAAATGAATAGTGAGGAAAGGAAGATTCAAATACCTGTATTTGTTATTTTCTTTATTGTAGCTATAATCTTAGGTTCTTTTACTGATTTACCTTTCAACAGCACAGAAATTAAAAAATTTAGCCAAGTTTTTCTTTTATTAGGATTATTTTCTATAGGGTCGCAGATATCAAGAGAAACCCTAAAAAATTTTACAACTGATAGGTTATTATTCACATCAAGTTTATGGTTATTAGTTATCCCTATCTCTTATCTCCTGGTGAGTATAATGTGATGGATGAAATTTTCTGGATAATAAATATCCTTGTGAGATAATGATTATGCGGTTTAGTGTTATATTGAAACTATAAAAGGAGGATATTCATGAAGGTATTAATGACAGGCTGTACTGGGCACGCAGGTAGTCACGCTTTAAATCATTTCGTTGATAATGGTCACGAAGTCCATGCGCTTGTAAGGCCACATCATATTCCAAATCTTGAAGAGCGTGAGAATGTTAAGTGGGTTGCAGGTGGTTTTGCTGACTCAGAAATTGTTAGTGAAACAGCACATGAATGTGATGCGGTTGTTCATATTGGAGCATCACATGATGAAGAAATGGAAAAATTAGATGCAAATTTCATTTCTGCTGTTGAAGAAGCTTTTAATAACTCCGGAAAGGTTTTTATAACAACAAGTGCAAGTGTTGTTTATAATGATACTAAAGGTGTGCCTCGAGATGAAAGCGAGCCTATTGAAAACCCTCACCCTTTACGTGCATGGAGGGCTCGTCACGATTTAGAGGTTGTAGGACTTTCTGAAAAAGGTATTAGGGGTGCAAGTGTAAGACCTGGTCTTATTTACGGACATGCTGGTGGATGGCTTACAGGTTTAATTTTTCGTGCCCAAGAGTCAGGAAAATCTCTTCATATTGGTGAAGGAACAAATCTAGTCAGTACAATACATGTCGATGCTTTGTCAGAGCTTTATCTTAAAATAGTTACTAATGAGAATGCACAAGGAATATATAATGCTGCTTCTGACGAGGTAACTTGTAGTAAGGATTATGCAACTCTTATTGCGGATTATTTTGGACCAGATATAGAAGTTGTTTGTTGGCCGCTTGAGGAGGCAAGAGAAGCGCTCGGTGAATTAGCTGATTTATCTTGTATTGAATGTATCATTACATCGGACCGAGCTCGAAGCGAATTAGGATGGTTACCAATAGCTCCAAGCGTAGCTACAGAATTATCTAGGGGTACATATCGAACAGGTCCACTAGTCCCTTATTCTCACTAAGGAATTTATATGATTAATAAAATACAGTTATTATTTAGTGCGGCAAACACGGATGATAGGGATACAATCAATGATCTCCTTATAAATGAGTGGGAGTCTATAAAAAAGAAGTTACCTGATTTGCAACACAGGCGTGCAATACGGGTGCCAAAAGATCCAACTGCAAGCGTTCCACAAGATGGTCAACCAGATGATCTTCCAGAGCAGCCTCCCTTCGATGTTATGCTAGAATTACGTGGTGAAGATGTATCGTTTGATTCACTTATTAAATCTATAGAGGGTATAGGAGAAAGGTTGGGACCTTTAATTGATGCCAATAACAGTGCGGCCCTAGTAGGTAATGAGCATATGATTGTTCCAGGTAGTGAGCCACTATTCCTTAATATGGTTTTAAGACGACCTTCAAAGTGGTCAAGAGAAGATTGGCATGATCATTGGTTAGAGCACCATGCAGCTGATGTACGAGAGAATGTTTCAGGTTTGCAGGGATATAGACAATTTCATGCCGATGAAAAAGCATCTAAAGAAGCTGCCGAGTCTGCACGGGTTGGTATTTATGATTATGAAGGTACGGCGGAAGGTTATTATTCAGATATAGAAAAATTTCTTGAAACCCTATCAGATCCTGAGGTTGCAAAAGATACTGGATTTATAGATCATAGTAGATCGGTTATGTGGTTATATAATCTTTATGAATAATCAGTGGGTAAGAATTTTTAGTATCTCAGGCGCTTACATAGCGCTATTAATAGGCGGAGCTTTTGCTACTGGGCAAGAGGCTATGCAATTCTTTGTTGGTTTTGGAAATAAAGGACTAATAGGTTTATTAATTTGTGGCTTACTTATGGTTTATACCTGCTTTTCATTACTTAGAGCAGGAAGAGAAAATGATCTTCGAACCAATGAGGATGCTTTCCGACATTTTTGTGGTCGCTATCTTGGTATTTTTATGACTTGGTACACCATGATTATGATTGTTGCCGTCTATGGTGTGATGTTAGGTGGTGTAGGTGCAACTTTAGAGCAAGCCTATGGATTGCCGGTTATATTTGGATCAGGCCTTATGGCTATCTGTGCAACTGTAACTCTATTACTCGGTTTAAATAAAATTATTGAAGTTCTAGGAGTTATTGGCCCTATAATTGTATTTCTCACATTGGCTACTGCAATTACTACTTTGTTAGATGAATCACTAGCTTTAAATGAGGGCGCTCGTTTATCCGGAGGACTTGAAATTTTAAAAGCTTCTGAAAATTGGTTTTTTTCTGCTATTTTGTACGCAGTTTTTTCCCTCCCAGGTTTATATGGTTTTTTACCTCTTGTAGGAACAACTATTAGAAGTAATTTTGAAGTAAAAGGGGTATCACTTTTTGGGCCATTACTCTTTATTGGGGCAATGACCATCGTATTTCTTGCGCTTTTAGGCAATATTCAATCGGTATATAATGCTGAAGTTCCAATACTTGTATTAGCAACAAAAGTTTTCCCGGTTTATGGTTCAATCTTTGCTGTTGTTATTTTTCTTGGTATTTACACCACTGTCACACCTTTAATGTGGACAATTTGCCGTCGTTTTGCTGTAGAGCATAGCTTGCGTTTCAGACTTTTAGCAGTAATCCTTACATTAATTTGTTGGTTTGGAGGAAACTTACTACCTTTTGGCCAGCTTATTAATTTAATATATCCTTCAATAGGTTATATTGGACTAATACTTATGGCTTGTTTAATTTATAAGGATGTGAGTCAATTTATCAATAAATCTAGCTAATCTCTTCTAAAGCTTCTGGCATAGCATTTACATATCTTTGTATGTCACTAATTTTACCCATACTTACACGTGACCAGTTTTTATGATTTCGGTAAATTCCAGATATTATTATATTTCTTTTAGCCATGCTTGCTTTGAATTTATCGGCATTTAAAGATCCTAAATTAACAAAGATGAAATTAGCTTTTGAGGGTAAGGCGGAAAGTCCATTTTTTTTAACGGCTTCCATGACCATTTCTTTTCCTTCATTTATCATTGCTTTTGAATGTGACAAGAAATTTTTATCATTATAACTAGCTATAGCTGCTGCTATACCCGCATGATTGGTTGTCCAGTTACCGATGATTCCAAATTTCATAATTTCTTTTATTAACTTAGGCTTAGCAATCATATAACCTATCCGTAAACCAGCTAAGCCGTGAATCTTTGAAAATGTACGTGTTACAATAATATTTCTACCTTCTTTAATAAGGGGTATCATTGTTGAAGATTTGGGATTATCAGTTAGATCATTATATGCTTCATCAATTAATATAGTGCAAGTCTTTGAAACTTCTCTACAAAATTTTTTTAAATCAGAATTATTTAATACTGATCCTGTTGGATTATTCGGATTTGTTATATGAACTAGAGATATATCCTTAGAAATTGAATTCTTCATAATTCCTAGATCTATTTGGTGTTTTGTATTGCTTGGTAATCTTTTCAATTTATTTTGACTAGTTCCTGCAGCTAAATTTGCTGTGCTATCCCAAAAAAGATCTGGAGCTAGAATATGACCTTTTTTAATTGATGCCAGTGCAATGTTCGTTAGAGCTGCTGTAGACCCGGAACTTAAGATGATATAATCATTAGTTAATCCATTCTTTTCTGCAATCATTGATCGTAATGTTTCACCTGATGTATGAACATAGTAACCAGATTTTTTAGATGCTTCATTAATAGCTCTTAAAGCCTTTTGACTTGGCCCATAAGGATTTTCGTTACCATTAAGTTTGGCAATTCCTGATGAAGGGCCGTGTCTTGTTATATATGAAAAAATATTTTCATTACTTCTTAGTGACTTAGGAGTAATAGCTAGTGCACCAGTAGTTAATGTACCGGTTAAAAATGTCCTTCTAGAAAAAGACTTCTTATTCTTCATTTTTTAACCTAGTTAAATAACTACTAACTTGTACTGCATCTTCAAAATTAAGAGGTGTTGATATCATTTTAGTGCCAGGAAATATAGCTTGAGGATTAGTTATAAAAGCAGCAATTGTACGTGAATCCCAAATTACGCTTGTCCGGTTATTTACCTTCATAGCTGCAGAATAATTGTAATCAGGTAAAGTGCCAGATCTTCGACCTGCAATGGCCTCAAGATGGGGACCGATATTGCTTTCTTTGCTAGCTTTCAGGCTATGGCAACTTACACAATTTTGATTGTATATAAATTCAGCTCTTTCTGGATCATAAGCAGCTTGAAGAGCTAGCATAGTTTTTTCATTTTGCATTACGCCATGTTGTTTTAATCTTTCACCAATGTCACTATTTGTGGGCATTGGGAATGGTTTAGAAACATTTTCTAGATCTTTCTCGGATGGTTTTCCGGGTCTTATTCGTATAATCTTACCTTTTGATGAATCTGTAACTCCGTATATAAATCCATCAGGACCAGTTTCTACCGAACGAATTCTTTCATTAAGGTCAGGTAATAAATCTTGTTGTTCTATAAGTTTATTATTACGGATTCTCATTCTAAGAATTGTCTGATCACCTAATACACCCATAAATAAATCACCTTTCCAGTTGGGGAAGGCTTCTTCTTGATAATAGGTAATGCCATAAGGCGAAATTGATGGACTCCATGTTACTATTGGATCAACAAAACCAGCTGCACTTTGTCTCTCAGATAAAGCTCTTCCAGAATAGTCAAAACCCCAGCTAATTAATGGAAAACCGTAATTTCCTCCAGGTTGTATTAGATTTAATTCATCACCTCCTTGAGGTCCCATCTCTACACCCCACAAACGATACTCTTCATCTAATGTTAATCCGCCTACAGATCTTAGACCGGTAGCCCATAATTCTGGTTTTGCACCTTTATTTGTAATAGCTAAAGCATTATCATTTGGAATCGATCCATCACTATAGATTCGAATTATTTTTCCTATATCCCCGTCAAGTCTTTGAACCATTCCATAAGCATGTTGACCACTAGATCCTACTGCCGCAACTAATGACTTATCCTTAAGAAATTGAATACGAGTTATATTTGGTCCTCCGGTAGGTGCAGCTGGATATGTATTGTAAATTTCTTTACCTTCTATTAATCGATTACCGTCAATTTTTGCTTTATAAATTACACCCACTCTAGAAGTTGCTGAACCTTTTGTATAAGTAAGGTAAATATAGGGTTTTGTATTAAAATCTGGATCAATCTTTATATCTAATAATCCATCAAAAGGGCTTGCAGACATTACATCTGGAACACCTTCTAGTTCAGTGATAACTTTTCCATTACGAATTAATTTAATATTTCCTAATCGCTCGGTAAGAAGTAAATCCCCGTTCGGTAGCCAAGCAATTGCCCATGGGAAACTAAGATTTTTGACATAATCTTCAACCCAAAATTTTTGGTCAAAAGAATCTTTTTTTGTATTATTGCTTTCTTCTATAGCACAACTAACGAACAGCAGTGATAAGCATACGAGAATTGCTTTTACATTACTCATAAAGAATTATCTCCTAAGTTTTTTAAAGATAAAATTTCTAGTTTATATTGAAATACACTAGAAAAAAGTTAATAATATTACATGCCCGAATCTACAATATTATTTAATTTTTTTATATAATTTTCGCAATTTAGGTCTAATAAATGAATTTAGGAGATAACTATTATGAGTAAAGATAATGAAAGTAAATGCCCGGTTATGGCTGAATCTAATCATACTTTAGGATCAACATCAAATAAGCAATGGTGGCCAAATCAATTAAATATAAATATTCTTCATCAACACGATAAAAAATCTAATCCTTTAGGTGAGGATTTCAACTATACAGAAGAATTTAACAAGATTGATTATAAAGCTCTTAAGAAAGACCTTAATGATTTAATGACGGATTCTCAAGATTGGTGGCCAGCTGATTACGGTCATTATGGAGGTTTCTTTATTCGAATGACTTGGCATGCAGCAGGAACATATAGAATTGCGGATGGTCGTGGCGGCGGAGGAACTGGAGCTCAAAGATTCGCTCCTCTTAATAGTTGGCCAGATAATGGAAATTTAGATAAGGCAAGAAGACTATTATGGCCAATAAAACAAAAATACGGAAATAAAATTAGTTGGGCAGACCTATTAATTTTAGCTGGTAATGTAGCTATTGAATCCATGGGAGGAAAAACTTTTGGTTTTGGTGGGGGTCGTCCAGATATTTGGGCACCTGAAGAAGATATCTTTTGGGGCACTGAAAATGAATGGCTTGGTAATGAGCGCTATAGTGGTGAACGCGATCTTGATAATCCTCTTGGGGCTGTTCAGATGGGTTTGATATATGTTAATCCACAAGGACCTGATGGAAATCCTGATCCTGTAGCTAGTGGAAAAGATATCAGGGAGACATTTGCTCGAATGGCAATGAATGATGAAGAAACAGTAGCTCTAGTAGCCGGAGGTCATACTTTTGGTAAAGCTCATGGAGCAGGTTTAGAAGATAATGTTGGCACTGAACCAGAAGGAGCCGAAATAGAGCAAATGGGCTTTGGATGGAAAAATTCGCATGGTTCAGGTCTAGGTAGAGATGCAATAACAAGCGGTATTGAAGGTGCTTGGACGGCTAATCCTACACAATGGGATAACGGATATTTTGATTTATTGTTTAAGTATGAATGGGAGCTTGTAAAAAGTCCAGCAGGTGCAAATCAATGGCACGCAAAAAACCCTGATGATGAGGATCTTGCTCCTGATGCAGAAGATGCTTCTGTTAAGGTGCCAACTATGATGACAACTGCTGATTTAGCTATGCGCGAAGATCCAATTTATAATAAAATTTCTAAACGCTTTCATGAAAACCCAGATGAATTTGCTGATGCATTTGCTCGTGCTTGGTTTAAATTATTACATAGAGATATGGGGCCAAAAAGCAGATATTTAGGGCCTGAGGTACCTGAAGAAGACCTTATTTGGCAAGACCCTATACCTAAAGGAAGCACTGATTATGATATAGAAGCTGTCAAAAGTCGTATTGTTGATAGCGGTTTAAGTCCTCAAGAAATGATTGAGACTGCTTGGGCAAGTGCTTCAACTTATAGAGGCTCAGATATGCGCGGAGGAGCTAATGGTGCTCGTATTCGTCTTTCTCCACAAAAAAATTGGGAAGCAAATAAACCAGAGCAATTAGCTAAAGTTTTAAATGTGTTGGAAGAAATTGCTAAGGATACTGGTGCATCAGTCGCAGATGTTATCGTTCTTGCAGGTAATGTTGGAATAGAACTAGCATCTGGAGTAAGTGTTCCTTTTACACCTGGAAGAGGTGATGCAAGTGAAGAGCAAACAGATTCTGATTCCTTTGCAGTTCTTGAACCTTTTGCGGATGGTTTTAGGAATTATCAAAAATCTGATTCTAATGTATTTCCTGAAGAGTTATTACTTGATAAAGCTCAGTTGCTAGGATTAACAGCCCCAGAAATGACTGTTCTTGTTGGGGGTATGAGATCATTAGGAATAAGTGAAGATGGTCATGGAGTATTTACTGAAAATCCTGGAACATTAACAAATGATTTCTTTTCAAATCTTCTAGATATGAATATTGAGTGGAAACCTAATGGGGGTGCTTATTATAATGGCTGTGATCGTTCTTCAGGTGAAAAAGTAAGAACTGCAACTAGAGTAGATCTAGTTTTTGGTTCTAATTCTCAACTTAGAGCAATAGCAGAAATTTATGCTCAAGAAGATGCAAAAGAAAAATTTGTTTCAGATTTTATTTCTGCTTGGAACAAAGTAATGAATGCTGATCTTTCGATACTCAATTAAATTTATTGGTGGAGTAATTAATCTATGAATTGCTCCACTAAATTTTAATCTTTATCTAACATAGTGTCGTGATTCCACCAAGCTTGATCAGAAAAAGCTCTTATATCAATCTCATGAGTCCAAGTTGATCTATGTTGTGAGGCAAGATGAAAATAAGTTTCAGCAATTTTTTCAGGCAATATAAGGCCATCATGTTCCATTCCTTTAGTTTCCCTCATTTTCTGATAAAGTTCCGGTCCTAATATTTTTCCCAAAGTATCAGGAGCATCAACCGCTCCATCTACTACAATATGGGCAACATGTATTCCTTTTGAAGAAAATTCAGCATTTAATGATTGGCAAAGCATTCTTCTCGCCCCCATTGCAGCTGCATGAGAGTGTTGAGTTTTATTTCCTCTCATTGCGGCAGTTGCAGATGTCACTAAAATAGCTCCTTTACCTCTTTCAACCATTAGTGGACATAATGTTTTTGCTGTTCGAAATAGACCGAAACTTGCCATTCTCCAACCTAATTCAAATTCTTTATAAGTTGTTTCATGAAGAAGTTTCATACCAGTTTGTGCACCCAAATTGTAAATAAGGACTTCAATTGGTCCAATATCTTTTTCTATGGAAACGATTAAATCTTCGAGAACATTATCATCCGTAGCATTTAACAAGCAACCAGAAGCACTATTACCTTCATTTTCTATATTATCTATTAATCTATCTAAGCCTTCTTTATCACTTCTTCTGCATAAATAAGAATGATAACCTTCTCTTGCAAACTTTGCCGCAACGGTACCACCTATTCCTGCTCCTGCACCTAAAACTAAACAAACTGGTTTCATATTTTCTCCATAAAAGGTATTAGTATAATATTAAATGTTAGCTTAACTCTAAAACAAGGAGGTCCTATGTCAATAAGACTTTTATATATCTCTTTAATAACTTTATTTTCAATTAATCTAGTTTTTGCACAAGAGGGCGGAGTAAATATTCCTTCAAGAGAAATTGAAAAAATTACAGTAATTGGATCACAAATTAAAGGTGCAAAGATTACTGGATCTTTGAATGTTTCGGTTATTACGGACATAGATATTGAAGCAATTGCATCTACTTCTGGTGATGACTTATTGGAGCATATAGCAGAGCAAGGGCAGAACTATTTTGTAGAAGCTGAAGACGCCGCTGGTGGTGTAAATGCATCACGTGGTGATGTTGGGGCTTATAACTTAAGAAATTTAGGCGTTGGTAATTCTCTTACTCTTCTTAACGGAAGAAGATTAGTTAACTCACCTGGTTATCAAACTGAGTTAATTGGTGGTGATTATGTTCCAACAGTCAGTGTTAATGCAAACATAATTCCGGTATCAGGACTAGAAAGATTAGAAATTTTACGAGATGGCGCTTCAGCTATTTATGGCGCAGACGCTGTAGCTGGTGTTGTAAACAATGTATTGCAGACAGATTTTGAAGGTTTTAACTTTACAGCTAGAGTTAATGGATATGAACATTTTAATGCTAATGATACAAAAATAACTGCGAAATGGGGGTCCTTCTTTAATGATGGGGCCACAAATGTAAGCGTATTTTTTGATTATTATGATCGTGAAAGTATTAATGCTCAAGAAGACCCAAGATGGGGTGCTGGGGATCACAGACCTTTTGTTGACGATAATTCACCATGGAAAACTAGCACTTCTTTTAGAAATTTAAGTTCACATTCTCTATACGGCCAATTTGATATGGTTAATTCTAAAGAACATGCTGGAGAAAGTTACGATCATGTCTGGACTGACTCCAATGGTGAATTTGAAATTTTTCCTTTGGGAGATGCTAAGTGTACTAATAGAGGTCATCCGCTGTTTGATACAGGTTATGGGACTTGTATTGCTCAAGATGGAAATGGTGCTTTAAGAAGTAATTTCTGGGGTAAAACCGATGTTAGATCTGAACTAGTTAGGACTAATATTATGATGTTTATCAACCATGATATGGGTAATGGCATTGAATCTTTTACAGAGTTTTCTTATTATGAATCAGATAGCGACAGAATTGCTCATTCTTCATATGCGTTTTCTTCCTCGAAGCATAGAGTAGGTCCCGATAATTACTATCTAAATCAATTAAAGGTAGATGTAGATGGCATTCCAACAGCAATATTTGCTGGAAAAAATCTTTACATAGATAATTATCGATACATGGAAGTACCTAGACTAGTAAATGTAAAAAAAGAAACTTATAGATTTCTTCAAGGTTTCAGAGGTTCTAGTGGTGATTGGGATTGGGAAACAGCTTTTGTAACTTCTAAAGCTACATCTGATGATGTAACAAGCCAAAGAATGTCTAATAATCTTTTAAAAGAAGCTTTGTATGACTCTACCCCAGCAGCTTACAATCCATTTAGTGCGGGTGTAGATTCAAATATCGAAAGAACTTTAATTGATGTATATAGGAAAGGCTCAAGTGAGCTTACGATGTTTGATTTTAAAATATCAAATAATTCCTTATGGGAGCTTCCTGCAGGAGATGTTGCTCTCTTATTGGGGTTTGAGTATCGTGATGAGGAAATAACTGATAATAGAGATCCAAGACTAGATGGCACCATTACTTACACTGACTACGAAGGAGATACCTATCCTTTAGTTTCAGATGTTCTAAATTCATCACCAACAGGAGATGTTTCAGGCTCAAGAGATGTTGTATCTTTCTTTGCTGAATTACAAATTCCAGTAACCGATACAATTGATTTGCAAGCGGCAATTCGAACTGAGGATTTTTCTGATTATGGTTCCTCAACAGTAGGAAAGCTAGCATTAGGTTGGCAAGCGGCTTCATGGATTGATTTTAGAGGCTCAATATCATCAGCTTTTAGGGCTCCGAACATCATTCAGGTAAATGAAAAGACTGTTGTAAGATCCGGAACAAGATATGATCGAGCAGCTTTCCAAGTTAATGCTGTGCAAAGCGTTGAAAATGTAATTGATTCTGATTCACGCTATACCATACAAAGAATGGCAACGGGAGCAGAAAATCTTGAAGCTGAAGAATCAGATAACATATCCTTTGGTGTTGTGTTAACTCCAACAGATAATTTAATTGTTACTGTTGATGCTTGGAGTATTGAAAAAGATAAAACCATTGGCTTATTTGGTCGTGAAAACCAAACAGTTAATGACATGCTTTTACGATTTGCAAATGGAACAAATAATTGCGCAACTTTTATAGGAGATCCTTTGGTAGTAAGAGAGGCTCCTGACGATGGTGATTTAGCAGGTTTTGCAGCAGCAGGCGTATGTCCATTCGGTGACATTAAATATATTAAAAATGATTATACCAATATGGCTGAAAGAATTATTGAAGGAATTGATGTTGGTATCTACTATAATTTTGAGAGCCAAGTGGGTAATTTTGATTTTCGATATATCGGAACATTTCTTGATAAGTTTGAGCAAAAAGCAAGTGGACAGTTTGCTGAACTACAAGCCAAAAAAGATGCTGGAGAAATTCCAGATTCGATACCTTTAAAAGGTTTTGGCGATTTACTGGGAAAAGACGGAATATATGACAACAAGCACACGCTAAGATTATCTTGGGATAAAGGCCCGTATGGAGTTAGCTTATATGGACTTAGAAAAGGTTCATTTGTACAAACTTCATTGGGTTTGAAGGATGGCGTAGCTTACCTTATTCCGTCTATGACAACATGGAATCTAACAATGTCTTATGACTTTGAATTAAGTGATCATGATGCAAGGGTTAGATTTGCAGTAAGAAATATTGATGATGAAAGAGCTCCTACAGCAGATAGATATTATGGATACTATGCTGATGCTCATCAAGATTATGGAAGAAACTACTACATTGATTTCACATTAAAGATGAAATAAAGCTAATAATATAAAATCATTTTATGAATTTCATTAGCGAGAAAAATAATGGAAAAAAGAGAATTTAAGCCTTTTGGAACAATAAGCGCATTAACTCTTGGAGGTGGAGGAATAGGAAATGTTTGGGGGAAAACCACAAGAGAGGAATCGGTATTATCAGTTAAATTGGCAATTGATTTAGGTATTGATCATCTTGATGTAGCTCCTAGTTATGGGAAAGGTGAGGCCGAAAGAGTTGTTGGTGAAGCTTTAAAAGGAGAAGATGTTTCATCAATTAATTTAACCACTAAATGTAGGTTGGGCACACTCCCAGATTCTGATGTTTATGAGCGATTAAACAATTCTCTTTGTAGAAGCTTGCAAACAATGAGTGTTGAAAAGGTAAATTTGTTTATTCTTCATTCACAACTTATTGAAGATGATTATGAATTACCTAATTTAAAAGAATTTAAAGCAACAAACACAACTC
>MDSY01077246.1_pt1 | contig 19865 bp, 17 predicted proteins | sample 811131 | NCBI WGS metagenome assembly MDSY01 (sample SAMN05326643, study PRJNA326480) | marine metagenome | isolation source: seawater | place: Atlantic Ocean: South West | collected 2010
CAAAAAAGAGAGCCTTCTCCCAGCCATAATTACCAACCTTGGTAACAGTAAAACCTTTCTTCAGGCACGACAAGCACTTCAGTCCTTTGATGAGGAAACAGTGATTGAAAATTTTACTAATATTCTATCTAATTCTGATTTAGGTCGACACAAAAGAAGGGGGATTATTAAGGCTCTCAAAGATTATCCCGCTTCAAATCTTCTTCTAGATCAGCTTGATGAAACCGATCAAGGCATTTATAACGAAACGGTAGACTCACTTCTTGTACGCGCAAGAGCAGAAGAGCTTGACGAAAAGAGGTTGGAAATAATTTCAAGTGAAATCCAAAAAGTAGCCCGAAAACTGTACGCACTTCACGTTTGCAAAAAACTGCTTCCAGAAAATGATAAAAAACTTCTTATCATCGATCATCTTAACAATGAAATACAAAATACTCTACCTTCGCTTCTTAAGCTTGGAGTAATGAGTAAACCAAATACTCCTATTGAAACCTATATTCAAATAATTAAATCAGGTGACCCAGCTAAACTCCCGTTTCTCTTGGAGTTTTTCGAGAATATTTTTACTAAAGATCAAAGAAATATAATCAATCCCCTGATCGAAGAAATTCCACTTGAAGAAAGAGCTGAGATTGGAAAAAGTCATTTTAAAGATCTTCCAACAAATATCAATGATGAGCTTGTTGTTCTTATGCAGTCTGCAAACAAATGGGAATCAATTATAACTTTAGATTATGTGATTCAAAATGAAATGAAAGATCTTTTGGTAACTTTAGACTGGAGCAAGATACCTAATTCATCTGGAAACTGTGAACTGGTTCAAAGGCTGTCAAAAAAAGATACATTGAATATGGACAACATACCCCTTGAGCGTTTTAAATTAGAGTCCCTTGAGTTAAGTATGTATTCAACATTAGAAAAAACAATCATACTAAAGTCGGTTGATTTATTTAAATCGATTCCGGCTGAAAATTTGTCCAGAGTTGCTCAAATAACAGAAGAAGTGCGATGTGACGATGGTGAAAGTATTATTACTGAGGGTGAATTTGGAGATTCTTTGTTCATAGTAGTTGACGGTAATGTAAAGATTCATAAAGGTGAGAAAGAAATCACACAAATGGGTAAAGGAAGCTGTATTGGCGATATGGCTCTTCTAGACGGGGAACCACGTTCTGCTGATGTAACTGCAACAGAGGACACTACTTTGTTTAAGATTGAACAGGAAGGCTTCTATGAGGTCATGGGTGGACACAGCGATATCATGGAAGCTATAATTAAAAACCTTTCTGGCCGCGTTCGCAATATGAACGAACAGCTCTACAGTAATTAATTTTCATTTATTTTTTAAAAACTCTTCTTTAGATTTTTGTTGAGCCTTTTTAATGGCGCTGTTCTTAACCTTTTCACTCGTTTCAATAAATTTTTCTTTTAACTCCTCATTTGAAATTTCTTGACCTGTCCATATGGTGTAGGCCGTCCACAAGATGAAAACAGATAAAACAACAAGCGTAATTTTTAGAAGTTTCTTAGCTAGGCTAAATAAAATAACTACCGAGAAGACTACGGCAATTATTAGATAAGTAGGATTTTCAGAAAGAATATTTGAAAAATTTTCCACTCTAGTGATCGAGTCCAAGAAGTTTTTTCTTGCGGTGATTCATGCGACCAGATTTTTTTTCATATTCTTCAATCATATCAATTATTCTAGGATCATCAGGAAGTTCAAACTTCATCGTGTCCAGCCTTCCACTTTTTTCAACTATTTTACCTTTTTTCATCTTAATCTTAACCAATCCAACATAATATCCAGCCTTGCCTGATTGAACAATAAGCGTGTTGTTTATCTCTTTAGGCTGTTCGATTGCAGTTTGACTATGAGATCCTACAATCAGATCTAGACCATCAACTTTTTTTGCAAATTGTACGTCAAGATCGTACCCTTGATGAGTAAGCAAAACAAAAATGTCAGCTTTGTTTTGAAGTTTTTTCATTTCGTTTTTTACAGACTTAACGGGGTCATTTAGGCGAATTCTGTTTTGTATTTCATCTGGGTAGAATTTTATTGCATAAGGATCAACAATACCCATCACTGCTATACGAATCCCCTTGCGTCTAATTATTTTAGATTGGAAAAAATCTGATCTATCAACGTTGGTACCCACTAAAGTGGCACCAAGTTGACCTCGCATCCTGTTTAATGTGCGAGCGTCAAGAACCAATTCTTGATCACCATAAAGAATTGCATCGTAGGGCATCAGCCCATACGCCTCGGCAACCAAACTGTCTTTAAGACTTTGTTGATTCATTGTAACAAAGTCCCCTGCATCAACCACAATAGTATTGGGGTTTTCATTTTTGAAATTGTTTATGTAAACAGATCGCTTTTCAAGCGATCCAAAAGGATTATCAGGACAATAACAATTTTCTAAGGCACCGTTTGTATTGTTTGAATGTATGACGTAAAGAGTCTTTTCCTGCGCCTTTGTTAAAGAGCCAAGAATGAGAAATAAAATTATAAGTTTATTTGGATTTAAGTATGCCATACGCCCTAAAATTGAGGGTAATGAAATCTTTAATCAACATATTTTTATTGACCGCAACCTTAGCAGGGCAATATCCAGCTGATTCTTTGTTTCAAGATAGTAATAACAACATTTTTCAAAAAATGTTCCTTTATCCTATTGCGAAATGGCAAAGAGTATCTTACAACTCGGAAAAAATAAGCTGTCAGTTTCACCCAAATTGCTCGCTCTATGGCGCTAGAGCAATTCATTCAAAGGGCGCTGTGGCAGGTTCAATTATTACCTATGATCGTATCGTTCGCTGTAATGAGTCTGCGCTATTCAATCACAATGCGATGGGTGGATCCTTTCACTCTGATGGAAGATTGATTGACCCTTTAGATCACTCATTAATGCAAAACGACAAATCTCCTGTCTTCGCCGCAACTATTTCAGCTGTACTTCCTGGATCTGGGAGAGCCTACGGCGGTAGAATGATTATGGATGGAATCTATGGATTTATGTTCTGGGCAATGACTATTAGTCTTGCAGAAAAAAGCATAAAAAGACAAAGCGCCTTATCGCCGATATTCGTAGGCATGGCGGCAATAGTACATGTTGGAGAAATTTATGGAGCGTACAGAACTGCTAAGTATTATCAACCTCCATTGAAGTCTTCAGATTTAAAGTCTAAACCTAAATAGACAAGTTTAGTTGCTCAAAGTTTCAGCAAAAACATCAATTACCAGGACCACTGTAGCGATGATAATGAGACCAGCAACACAGCCTATGCCATAAAAAATACCTGTAACAGGATCAAAGGGTTCAGGTGCTACTGAAGGAGGCTTGGGGATTGATTGTATAGTGGTTGATCGGTTATCTCCCTTAGCAATTTGATAAGCGACTTCTTTCATCCCCGATACCAACAGTTCATCGATATTATATTTACTATCATATCCAAAAGCATTTTCAACCTTTCCTGTCGTTGCATTTATTTTCCGTGCGTTGATCGTATGAAAGCTGCCGACCTTACCTATGGAACCCGTGATAATGCTTGAAGCTCCAAGTAGCTGACCTACCTCAACCAAACACTCATCAACACAGCCACTTAATTGAATAGCCTGCTCCTCCAATACAGCGTCAATCCTGTTTCTTTCAAGAACGTACAAATCTGGATATGCGGTGAGCTCTATTCTTAAACGGTCTGATAACGTTTGAGCAACACTAGCACTTACACTGTTCGCGGTGAAATCAAAAACGGCTACGGTTTCAATATTATTTTGCAACGATTGCGCTTGCCCGAAAAGAAGAGTGTTTACAAGTAATACCGATATTACTTTTTTAATCATGATTTCTTCATATTATTTTGTTAATTGTAGACAACAACAAATTAACACATTTGGTTTAAACGCTTATGACAAAATTTTTACTTTTTATTCATCTTCTTACCTTTTCTCTTTTTTCTCAAGAATACTATGGCGCCATGAAAAACATTGGCAAAATAAGTGAGAATGGCGCAGACATTATAATTTATCACGATAATAAAGGGGTTAGGGCTTACATGCATATTTATGATAATAGGTATGACAATACATCTTTTTACCTTTTCGGAAGAGGAAATAAGAATGACAAATCTCTACAATTACAAAGTCTGATTTCTTCAGAGGGGAGTTATTGGGATGGTGGCATTTATACTTTAGAATTTCTCGATAATAGGAAAAGGGTTTTTATTAATGGGGGCAGACTAGCTAACCCTATTGTTTTATTTAAAAACGATGAGGATAGTCGAAGAATTTTGGGCGAACCTCTAAAGAAAGAGGATATTATAGTCGATGAATCTTATTTTGAAGTCAATCGAGGTAGAGAATTAAAATTATCAGAATATGAGAAACCAGGCTTTAAAAAACAACTAGCTTCTCTAGAAAACCTTATATACACAAAAAAATTAAGCGCCAAAGCAACTAAGAGTTTTGAAAGTAATCCAATTTTAGTTGCCACTTTTCTTTTTAGCGAAAATGGATTTTTTTCTCTTTCGACTTCAACTTTGAAAAAGTACGAGAAAAATATTTATAAAGATGGCAACTACATGATAGATCCCAACTTTAAAGGCTACACCTACAAAACATGTGGAGATGATTATGATCCGGAAGAAGACTACGAGGGTAAATGTAAGACATTAAACTTCTACCAGAATACGTCGCATGCAGGAGATATAGTTTTGATCGAAGTAGAAATACACTCAACATGTTTGGATGATAGCTGCTCGCATGAATACCACCAGTTAAGACTTTTTAATAATTCTAAAGTAGACCGGGAATATGGTGGAGGTTGGTATCTCATATCCCACATAAGCGGTGAGCGTTGCGATGAGCTTCGCGGAGGTGGATCTCCTCCCTGTTTGTAAACAAAAGTTGAGTCAGTAAGGCAGCCTTTCTAAAGTATTAATGGTAAAATAAAATTGTTCGCACCGGTTTTTAAATTCAAAAAAATAAAATTGAAACCATGAGTAAATAAAAAGAGATAATAAATCTAAGAACTCTAACAATGCTGGGAACTGGATTGGGGTTGGCACAGCAATAAGGACAGCAATTTATGCCGGCACTAATGAACCAGTGTGGATAGCAGTAGGTGTTGCAATCGGCGCAGCGCTTGGTTGGAGAAAATCAAAAGGTCAAAAAGAATATTGATATTGTAACACAATAAAAGTAAAAACCGTCACAGTAATTTTTAACTATATTTATATTTATTTAATTTTACTTAATCGAATATAATATTTAGGTTCTATTCCTGTTGAATCTAAGCAGCTCCACAAAAGTATATCGTTGCTAACGCTGCCATATCCAAATCTATTAAAATTAAGATCTTTTCCAGAAACAAAGTTTTTAACGGTTGTTAATTTTGGAAACTCTACACCGTCCTTCTCTACAGTTCCAAATAGATTTGGTCCATATCCATCTGGACTTCCATTTGGGATATAGCAAGCACATTCTTTTTCTCTAAAAATATCTAAAATTTTGCTACCTACTGGATCAAGGGTATTAAAGATTTCTGGACCACCATCTACAAAGGTTAAATTGTTTGAGTGTCCGCAGTGGTGATAACTCATTGTTTTGTTTAATTCATTCGATGAAAAAATGCTTGTATCAGTTAGAGAATAAGTTAACGAACCACACGTAGCATCTGCCCAATCTGATATTTTTTCGAATTTGAGGATTCCAACTTTTTGAAAGTTTGGCATTAAATTTTCGCCTCGATCCATTAGAATTTCCCATTCCCCAATAAGCCACATGGAGTCATAACCCTCGTCTTTCTGACAACTAAAGAAAATAAAAAACAAAATAGGAGCGATTTGTTTCATAGCAACTCCACCTTAGTTATAAATAAAATTATTAAATAAAGTTGTTCAAGAATATAGAAAGAAACTATTCGGAAAAAGTAAAAAACTTGAGCCACTGAGCGGAGTCGAACCGCTGACCTACGCATTACGAATGCGTTGCTCTACCAGCTGAGCTACAGTGGCAACAAAAAAAATAATTATTCTTTATCTAATAATTTTTCAAAAAATGGGACAAACTTTCGATCAAAAAACTGTTTATTGCTGTCCCAGATTTCTCTGCCATAATTAGAACGATAAAAACTTAAACCTATTCTATCAAAGGCTCTTTCATCCAGTATATTGTCTTCAAGCTGAAGAAATATATTTTCGACTCTGCGAAGGCCTGTCATAACTGTTAAAAATAATTGGATATCATCGATTGGATCAAAATCTTTTCTAAAAGCACCATTATACAATTTTACAGTCAAGCTAGCTAGATTTCGGTTTGTTGCTATGGCAAGATAAAGCTCGGTAGCTTGATCAGAGATAGCTTGGTTGGTTGCACCTCGAACTGCAGTAGTATTTTGTCTTATCTCCATCCCTACGAAAATCAAAGATGCAATTACGCTTACAAATCCGATGAGTTCTATCGTATTTCTATTCATAGAGTTTAAAGATTAGGCAATCATTCAATACCAAGAAGGTCTATATCAAATATTAAGGTGGAGTTGGCTGGTATAGGACCATTATCTCTGCTTCCATAGCCAAGCTCTGGCGGGATGGTCAGTTTGCGCTTACCGCCAACTTTCATTCCCATGAGACCTTCATCCCAGCCCTTAATCACCTGACCCGCACCTACAGTAAACCTAAATGGTGTTCTGCCAGGGTTCAAGGATGAATCGAATTTTGTTCCGTCTTCAAGTGTTCCAGTATAATTTACTGTGACTATATCGAATTTCTTTACCTCGTTACCTTCACCGATTTTTATATCTTCAATTTGTAATCCATTGCTCATTGTTTGTTTTTCCTTACTACAGCTAACAGCAAATAAGAAAACTGCTAGCGTGATTATATGCCATCTAAATTGCATTATTTGCTCCAATTTGTATGCAAAAGTTTACATCAATTGACAGATAAGATTTTCCTTAAATTTATCTGTATAAGAAAATGCACATATTTTGAACAAAGAAACATTTTTAGCTTGAATCGCGTATTAAGATTATCCGAGATCGCATAACAAACATTGGCTTAACTATGCTATTAACATATAGCTTAAAATTTAAATTTTGCATAATACTGCTAATTTCTTTCACTTTTTCCCAATCCGACTCTCGCCTAAAGCTAAGGAAAGCAGATGTTTTAGAGAATATTACTGTTGATGGGGTTGCTATGCAGTATCTAAAGGGAAACGTTGTTTTTCAGAAAGGTGACATGACCATGCAGTGCGATCGCGCACGTTTTAATAAACGCACCGAGCAAGGTTTTCTTTTTGGCAATGTGTCTATGAAAGAGGGGGCACAAAATCTTACTTGCGACTCTTTGTTTGTTGATTCTCCAAATGATTTTCTCACAGCCTACAGTAACGCACAGGTATGGGATTCCACCTATAGCTTGAGCGCGGATACGCTATTTTATTTTTCAAAAATTGACAGCGGATCCGCTAACGGAAATGCAATTTTAAAGCAGGACAATCAGACCATCAGTGGTCAGAAAATTGAATACAAAGAATTTCCAGACTCGAAGGGTGTCTCATATGCGGCTCGAGGTAGTGTTATGATACTGGAGCAAGAAAGACTGGCTACCTGTGGAGAGGCAGTCTACGATAGGAAAAACGGAAAAACCACATTACGAATAAACCCTGAGATCACTGATAACGGACAGGTCATCACAGGAAGTGAGATCTTTTTAAAATATAAGGAAGATGTTCTTCAAGATATTTTTATCCCAAAGGATGCAAGAGCAATTCGACCCACAAACGGAACTCGTGAGTGGTTTGAGGTCGTTGATGGTGACACTTCCACCTTTACAGATAGTGCAAGTTTCGTTGATGATATGACGGGTTCGACTCTTCGAGGTTTTTTTGTAGATGGATCTCTAGATTCATTAAGACTGGAAGGTATGGCATCTACTATATATCATTTGTTTGAGGATTCTGTCTATCAAGGTAGAAATTTGGTCTCAGGCGATACTATAAGCATGAAGTTTGACAATCAAGATCTTGATCATATTTTTGTCAATGGGGGGTCGCGCGGGACCTACACTCCAGACTCTACTAATGGGGAAGTTGATGGTCCTGTAACGTACTCATCTGAAGATATTGAATACGACATTCTTAATGAATTTATGAATCTGCATGGGGAAGCAGATATCAAATACACAAATGTGAACCTCACAGCCGGATTTATCAACATGGAATGGAACAATAATTTGCTGAAAGCTATTCCTCAATCAAAAAGGGACTCAACGTATGAATTTTTAATTCCTACAATGATAGAGGCTGAAAGAGAACCTCTTAAAGGAGACTCTATGACATACAATATGGAGTCAAGACAAGGAAAAGTTATTAAAGGAAAGACTAAAGCGGACGATGGGTATTACCACGGACAGGAAATACGAAATCAAGATATGGATATCTTTTACGCTGAGGACGCGGTCTACACCACTTGCGATCTTGATCATCCCCATTTTCATTTTCACATGGACAAAATGAAAATGATTAATGATGATAAAGTTGTCGCAAGGCCTATCGTTTTACATATAGCAGACATACCGATATTTGGATTGCCTTTTGGTGTTTTCCCTCACCAGAAAGGTAGGCGAAACTCTGGCTGGATCATGCCATCATATGGAACCGATGCTCGATGGGGTGGCTATGTTAATGGACTGGGTTATTATTGGGCAGGAAGTGAGTATTTTGACACAAAGCTAACCATGAGTTTTTATGACCGTGATGGAATTACACTTAGATCAAAGAACAATTATTCAATGAAATATAAATTTTCAGGAAATATTGATTTTGAAACCAAACAAAGATTCTCCGATTCAACTCCAGAAGCTGAGCGAGATATTTTTAATTTGGGAAAAAATCGTCAAAGCGATTACGTTTTAAGATGGAATCACAGACAAATCATGCGTAAAAATCAGTCTGCTTCTGTTAATGCGAGCTACTATTCAAGCGGAGATTATAACAGAAGAACAGGTATTGAACAGCAAAAACGCCTTAATCAACAGGCAGTTTCTAATGCAACCTATTCAAAAAGATGGCCAAAATCTAGGAATAGCCTCAGTATTAATTTGTCCTCTAGACGAGACTTGATGGCCGAACAGAAAGTTGATAAAAACTCTCCCTTCTATGTATCACCGATAAGACCCGGTCAGCAAATAAATATATCCAACAATGTATTGCCACAGATCGCATTCTCACACAGTCAGCGTGCGCTGTTTCCTACAAAAGCAAAAAGTAAGCGCTGGTATAATAATATCAACTATCATTATTCATCTAGGTTTACAAATAATCAAAAGTATTTCTATGAAACCGAATCCACTACTCAAGATGACGGAACCATGGGCTATGAGTGGGTGCTTGATTCAGATGCTCCTGCAAAAGAGAAAACCTTTTCGGATTATATTATTTCGCATACATCAGGAATGAATATGTCATCAAAGGTATTCAAGTATTTCAATATCACTCCAAATCTTTCATTAAAATCTGATTGGGTGAACAGATCTTTCAAAGGAATGGTTGACAGCACTGGTGAGATAGGCAAGAGTGAGGTTTTGGGTTTTGCCAGTCGTACCACAGGATCGTTTAGTTTGAATGTTAACACACAAGTGTATGGGCTTTTCCCTATAAGGTTAGGCAACATACAAGCCGTTAGACATGTTGCATCACCATCTGTTGGGTACTCTTACAGGCCTGACTTTTCCAAAGAGGTTTTTGGTTCAAATCCTAACTACTACCAGGCAATTCAACAAGACAACGGGGAGGTTGTTTATTTTGATAGATTTGCTGGTACGCTTGCTGGAGGTACTCCAAAAGGTGAAAATCAATCTATTAATTTTTCTCTAAATAATGTATTTCAAGCTAAGGTAGTCAACGGCGATCAGGAGCTAAAACAGGACCTTTTCTCGTGGAGATTAAGTACAAATAAAAATTTCGTTTCAGACCAATTTCAGTGGGGAAATTTAAATTCCTCAATTAGAGCCAACGTTCAACAAAGATTGAACTTAGATTTTTCAATGACTCATGATTGGTATGATTATGACTTAGAAAATAATATGCGCGTTAATCAGGTTAGGATGGTTAACGGTCTACCCTCACCCAGACTGATCAACGCAAGATTTTCTACCGGCTTCAGATTCAACGGATCACGCTCAGATAATGCAACTGAAATCTCAGAGATCCCTAACGATTCACTCAACGTTGGTGATCGTATGGATGGCGCTAATCTAGCAACAGATTTGGAAAGGTTTGCATCAAACGAACGAAGTGCTAGTCCAGCAAATCTCTGGTCGACTAACGCCTCGTTCAGTTTTGCTTACAACAATGCAAATCCTAATAATCCACAAAAAACGTTTTGGATGTCATCTAATTCAACAATAAAACTTACTGAGGCTTGGAAAATACAGTACAACGCTAGGTTTGACCTGATTGAACAAAGTCTGGTAAGTCATACGTTTTCAATCTATCGAGATTTGCACTGTTGGGAAATGAGTCTTAATTGGACTCCAAATGGATATGCCTCTGGTTTGTATTTAAGAATAAACGTTAAATCACCCAACCTGAGTGATCTCAAATTTGAACAACGGGGAGGTACATTTTCAAGGCCCTCTTTATTTGATAGATAGATGCATATGAAAGATAAAACAAAAAATTGGGTAGCGATTTCAAAGTATAGCGGCAATGTCAATGCAGAAATGGCTAAGGACTTTTTGATTGATAATGATATACCCGCATATATTAAAAGTGATTTTTTCGGAAGCGCCTACCATTTAAACGCATTCAAGATGCCAGGTGGTCAGGTTAAATTGTATATTCCTGAAGAATATTTACAAAAAGCATTAGATTTATTGCAAAGTATCGGTTTGTATAATGAGTAAAAATCAAATTAGATCAATTAAAGGGACCCAGGACATACTTCCAAACGAGTCTTTCAAATGGCAAAAATTAGAGCAATTAGTTCGCTCAACAATGGAAACATATAACTATAAGGAAATTCGAACACCCATTTTTGAAAGAACAGAATTATTTGACCGTGGCGTCGGTGATCAGACCGATATTGTTTCAAAAGAAATGTATAGCTGGACAGATCAAGGTGGTGAAAACCTGACTCTTAAACCTGAATTAACAGCGCCGGTTTCGCGTGCGTTTATTCAACACAACTTAGGAAACAAACAGCCTTTAACAAAACTATACTACCTAGATGCACTTTTTAGAAGAGAAAGGCCGCAAAAAGGTCGCTACAGACAATTCCATCAATTTGGAGTAGAGGCGTTTGGGTCTGAACATCCAGAAATTGATTCCGAGATCATTGCTATAGCAGTTTCAATTTTTAAGCAGCTTGGTATTGAAGATTTACGTTTAAAAATCAATTCAATAGGCTCAAATATTTGCAGAGAAAAATACAAAATAGAATTAAAAAACTTTTTAAAACCCCACTTTGATAGTTTATCAGAAACAAGCAAAGTAAGGTTTGAAAAAAATCCCTTACGAATTCTGGATTCAAAATTAGATGAAGAAATTAAATTAATTGAAAAAGCTCCTAGCATATCAGATTTTTGGACAGAAGATGATCGTCAACATTTTAAAGACCTTTGTGATTTTCTCAATGCAATGGGAATTCAATTCGAAATTGATCATAATCTCGTTAGGGGTCTTGATTACTATTCTAGGACGACTTTTGAAATACTGTCATCATCTTTAGGTGCTCAAGATGCACTTTGTGGAGGTGGTAGATACGATGGGCTAGTTGAGATGATTGGAGGAAAGTCCACGCCTGGAATAGGATTTGCTGCTGGTATTGAAAGAATTCTGCTGGCTTCGTCTCATGAATTTGATGAGAAAAATATTGAGATATATATTATTGGTTTTGGAGAGAACGTAAGAGTTAAAGTTGTTGAATTGGCAGAGCTTTTAAGAGAAAATCATATTTCCTGCGATTATGATATGCTTCGCCGCTCAATGAAAGCTCAACTTCGCGAAGCAAACAAAATGGGTGCGAGTTTTGCTATAATCATTGGCGATAACGAATTGGAAAAGAATCGAGTGGAATTAAAAGATTTAACATCGGGTGAGCAAGTAAACATATCAATGGATTCGATTGTTTCAAAGCTAAAGTCTTTATCCTTTTGATTATGATTATTAAGATTAAATTCGCGCGCGGAAAACATTAAAAAAAGAGAAGTTAAATAGTGAAACCAATTATTATAGTAGAATCGCCATCTAAAGCAAAGACTATATCTAAATACCTTGATGGACAATACGATGTGCTTGCATGCGTTGGCCACATTAAAGACCTGCCCCGTAAAGATCTTGGAGTTGACGTTGACAATGACTTTGTCATTGAAGAGATGGTTCTTCCTGATAAAGAATCTTTTATGAAAGAGTTTAGATCTCTAGCTAAAAAAACTAGTGAAGTTGTTGTGGCTACTGACCCTGACAGAGAAGGTGAAGCTATTGCAGCACACCTTGCAAGTGAAGTAGAAAAAGAAAAAATTAAGCGTGTTGAATTCACCGAAATCACCAAAGCAGGTGTCAAACTCGGAATGGATAATCCCAGAGAGATTGATACCAATCTCGTTGATGCCAGAACCACACGTCGTATTATAGATCGACTAGTGGGTTACAAAGTTTCTAGAGTGTTATGGAGTACTTTAAAAAAGAATATGAAATTTGTTAAAGTAAATCTCTCTGCGGGGCGCGTCCAATCCGCTGCTCTTAAAATTCTTATTGATCGCGAACGTCTTCGGCAACGATTTCTGCCTGCAATTTATTTTGATATAAAAGCTGATTTTGAACATAACAAAGATGTTTTCAGTGCGACTCTTTTTAAGGTTGATGATAAACGTATAGCCAGTGGAAAAGATTTTGATCCCTTTACAGGAAAGCTAAATAACGATAAAGTTTTCCTTTTAAAAGATTCACAAGCTGATGAGTTGGTAAAAGATCTTAAAGATGGTCAATGGACCATTGAAAACATCGAAGAAAAAGTTAAAAACTCTAACCCTAAACCGCCATTTACAACTTCTACTCTTCAGCAAGAGGCTGCAAGAAAACTACGTTTTTCTGCAAGAAAAACAATGCGAACTGCGCAAACTCTTTATGAGCAGGGCTTTATTACCTACATGCGAACTGATTCAACGGCTTTGTCAGATGAAGGTATGGCAGCGTCACGTTTGCAAATTGAAAAAGTATTTGGCAAAGAATATTTGCCTGAAAAAGGAAATTTTTACTCAACAAAAGTTAAAAATGCTCAAGAAGCTCACGAAGCAATTCGGCCCTCTGGAAGCAAATTTCCTTCTTTAGATAAAGTCAAAAAAACTACTGATGGCGATGCGGCTAATCTTTATGACCTAATTTTAAAAAGAACCTTAGCGTCTCAAATGAAACCTGCTAAAATAAATCAGGTTACAGTGACAATCAAAAACCAAAGGGCAGAGTTTAGAGCTAATGGAAAAACTATTTTGTTTCCTGGTTATATGGCGGCATATGTTGAGAGCACAGACAGTCGAAGTGGTAACAAAGAGGACAAAGAAACCATTTTACCTAAATTGGAAAAAAAACAAACACTTTTATGTTCTTCCCTAGAGTCCAATGAACATTCAACCAAACCTCCCGCTCGTTTTACCGAAGCCTCTTTGGTTAAAGAGCTTGAAGAAAAAGGGATTGGCCGTCCATCAACTTTTGCAAACATTATAGATACGATTGTTAGACGGACTTATGCTTCTCGAGAGAGGAGCAAACTTACCCCTACATTTCTTGGTTTAGCTGTAACCCAATTATTGGAAAATCATTTTAATTCACTGGTTGATAATCAATTTACCGCTACTATGGAAGATGGGTTAGATGCTATATCGCGAGGAGAGCTCGATTCTCTTCCTTTTATGAAAGAGTTTTACTTTGGGTCAAAAAATCAAAATGGACTTTCAGAAATGCTTGAAGATAAGATAGATATTGGAAAAGCCTGTTCCGTTCAGCTTGTTGAAGAAAATGAACCCATTGAAGTTCGAGTGGGTCAATTCGGACCTTTTTTGAGACAAGGAGAAAATAGAAAATCTGTACCAGCTGATATTTTTTTTGGAGACTTAACTCTAGAAAAGATCGAAGAAATTTTGAACCAAGAGTTATCCGAAGACAGAGAATTAGGTTTAGATCCGGAGACAAAGGAAATGATTCTTCTAAAAAACGGACCCTATGGTCCTTATGTTCAGCTTGGTGAAACATCTACAAGAAAAGCCGTTCCAAAAGGAACTGGCATTATGGAGGTGGATATAGATCTAGCCCAAAAACTTTTAGCACTTCCACGTGTGCTTGGAATTCATCCTGAAACAAACGAGGAGGTCAAAGCAGACTACGGACGTTTTGGTCCATATGTTACAGCGGGCAAAGGTAAAAACGGAAGAATTCCTCCCCATTTATCTCCACTTACAATCAAATTAGATGAAGCCATTGAACTAATTGCTAAAAGAGCAAGCGGGCCCCAAGAATTAAAAAATCTTGGTAGTCATACTGAGACAGGTGAATCTCTAATTGTAAAAGATGGAAGATATGGCCCTTATATCACAGATGGAAAAATTAACGCTTCCATCCCAAGCGATATCGAAGTTGAAAACATTACACTTGAAGAGGCAGTTGGGCTTATAAACAAAAAACGCTTAGCGCCTCCAAGAAAAAAACGCGTTCGTAAAAAAAAGAAAAAATAAAAAGATGAAAATATTCACAATCTTATTCAGTCTAACTACTTTTGTTTTTGCAAATGATAAAAGTGAATTAATTCTAGATATTGAAAAAAGTCTTATGGCGTCTTGTTTTCACGGAACTGTTTATGAACACGGCAATGCAGAGATGGAAAAGGAGATTGCTGCTTTTGTAGCTCAGGGAAAAGACAAAAGCTTTATCATTAATCACTACGTGAACAAATATGGTCAGCGTATTCTTGCGATGCCAAAAGCAAAAGGGTTTAATATTTTTGCTTGGCTTGCCCCTCTCGCTATTTGCGCTTTAGGAGGGGGGATAATTTTTGCATATTTTAGAATACCGCAGACCCAGAACGACAACGATAGCGTTAAAATTCAGGATAAAAATCTAAAGTTTGACGATGAAATTGAAACTGAATTAAAAGAGTTAGATCTATGAGCATTGAAAAGATAGTTTCGCTATGCAAGCGCAGAGGATTTATTTTTCAGAGTTCAGATATTTATGGCGGATTTAAGGCAGTTTACGATTATGGACCACTTGGTGTTGCACTAAAAAATAATATATCACAACTTTGGTGGAAAGCGATGACTCAGATACATGAGAATATTGTTGGTCTTGACAGTGCAATATTAATGCATCCTAAAATTTGGGAGGCGTCTGGTCATGTTGGGGGTTTCAATGATCCCTTGGTCGATTGCAAACATTGCAAAGCGCGATTTCGAGCTGATGAGCTGACTGATAGTGAACAGACAAATTGGAAAGAGATGGTCTGTCCTAAGTGTGGAACCAAAGGGAGTTTAACTGAGCCTAGACAATTTAATCTCATGTTTAAAACTCATATTGGTCCTGTTCAAAGTGATTCAAATATTGCATACCTTCGTCCTGAAACAGCACAGGGTATTTATGTAAATTACCTTTTAGTTCAAAACGCAATGCGACTGAAATTACCATTTGGAATTGCTCAAGTGGGAAAAGCATTTCGCAATGAAATTGTTGCAAGAAACTTTGTTTTTAGAACCAGAGAATTTGAACAAATGGAAATGCAATATTTTGTTAAACCTGACACGGACGATAAATCGCTCAATGATTGGAAAGACGAAAGATTGTCATTTTATTCCCAGCTAGGCATTGATAAATCGAACCTAAGATTTAAAAAGCATGGAGCAGATGAACTTGCTCATTACGCCAAAGAGGCCTGGGACATTGAATACAATTTTCCATTTGGATGGTCAGAGGTTGAAGGAATTCATAACAGAACTGATTTTGACCTAAAACAGCATCAAGAATTTTCTGGCAAGAAAATGGAATACTTTGATACTGAAAACAATGAGCGATACTTGCCATTCATTGTTGAAACTTCAGCGGGATTGAATAGGATGATGTTGGCAGTCCTTTCAGATGCATATTGGCATGATAACGAAAATAATCGCATTGTAATGAAACTGGATCCCAAAATAGCCCCAGTGATGGCTGTAGTCTGTCCACTAGTAAAAAAGGATGGACTTCCCGAAATTGGAAGAACAGTAATGGATATTCTTAAGCCTGAATTCAAGGTAGTTTATGATCAACAAGGATCCATCGGCAAAAGATATTACAGGCAAGATGAAGCTGGAACACCATTTGGAATTACCATAGATCATCAATCAAAAGAAGATCAATCTGTTACTTTGCGCCATAGAGACACACAACTACAAGAGCGCATTAATATCGATCAACTTATCACTGCAATTAAAAACAAATTGGAGAATTTTTCATGAATCAGCATTTATCATTACGTTCAGGCAATCCCACTTTAAACGCCAAAACTTTTAGCGGGTTTGATCTAACTACAGGAAAAACAATGACCATTTCTGGAACGGTTCAAAAAACAGGATTCTCACTTTTGCTTTTAATGACGGCGTCATTATTTACATGGAACCTTGCTGCTGGTGATCCTCGTGCTGGAGGACTAATGATGTTAGGCATGTTGGGGGGCTTCGTTTTGGCTTTAGTAACAATATTCAAACAACATCTTGCCAGGTTTACTGTTCCCGCGTATTCAGTTTTCCAAGGATTAGCGCTTGGAGGAATTTCTAAATTTTTCGAAACAATGTATCCCGGAATCGTTACTCAGGCTGTTATGCTTACGTTTGGAACACTTGGTGCTTTACTTTTGGCATATATTTCTGGACTAATTAAACCCACTGAAAATTTTAAGCTTGGAATCATAGCTGCTACAGGCGGCATCGCCTTTGTTTACTTAATTAGCTGGATTTTGAGCTGGTTTAGTGTAAGCGTGCCATTGATTCACTCTAATTCAAATATGGGTATTCTTTTCAGCATAGGAGTGGTTGTGATTGCAGCTTTAAATCTGGTTCTTGATTTTGATTTTATTGAAGAGGGTGCTGAAAAGGGCGCGCCCAAATATATGGAGTGGTATGGCGCATTTGGTTTAATGGTGACTTTGATTTGGCTTTATCTGGAAATACTCAGATTGCTTGCTAAGTTGTCATCGCGCCGTAATTAGTTTGCCTAAAAAAAAGTTTAACCTAAATAAGTGGTCACGAAAAGTACATTATTGGGGTGCTTTCGTTGTAGCTCTTCCTGTTCTTATTATTTTTTCCACTGGAATTTTTTTGCAATTAAAAAAGGATTTTGGCTGGATACAACCTCCTACCCAAGTAGGCTCAAAAAAGAACCTCCCCTCCATCACGTTTGACGAAATTCTTGAATCCGCTAAGAGTGCTAAAAATGTGAAGATTTATAGCTGGGATGACATTGATAGATTGGATGTTAGGCCTGAAAAGGGAATAGTTAAGGTTCGGTCAAAAGAAAAATGGGAATTACAAATTGACACAGAAACTGGTGTCATTCTTCAGGAGGCCTATAGAAGGTCTGATTTGATCGAGTCTATTCATGATGGCTCATGGTTTAACTCTAAAGTCAAATACTTCATTTTTTTCCCTTCGGGAATTATTTTATTAGTCCTTTGGTTAACAGGCATATATTTGGTATTGTTGCCATATCAAAAAAAATGGCAAAAACGAGTCTTTAAATGAGAACGCAATTTTATTTATTTTTATTTTTGCTATCCTGTAGCACTACGGCGCCAGAGAAACCAACACCAATGTCTGAAAAAAAAACACTTTGGGATAAAGGTGCAATGGTAAGTGCTGCGAATCCACACGCGGTGAATGCTGCTGTTGATATTTTGAATATAGGGGGCAGTGCAGTTGACGCAGCTATTGCGGCGCACGCCGTATTGGGCTTGGTTGAACCTCAAAGCTCTGGTCTTGGAGGCGGAGGTTTCATTCTTAATTATAATTTTACGAGCGGAAACCTAATTTTTATTGATGGAAGAGAAACTGCACCATCAGATGCACGAATTGATATGTTTATGAAAGACGGAAAGGTCATGGACTTTCAAGAAGCTTGGGTAAGTGGTAAAGCAGTTGGATCGCCAGGGGCGGTAGCGCTTTATAAGACAGCTCATGATCAATCAGGCAAAATTGAATGGAGCAAGCTTTTTAACCATGCGATCAATTTGGCGGAAAATGGATTTGAAGTATCTCCAAGGCTAGCCGGATTTGTTCAAGCCCTTGAATCTTATGGAAGACTATCTATAAACTCTGGTTCAAAAGAATATTTTTACCCAAACGGATCACCATTAAAAACAGGGGATATTTTAGTAAATAAAGAATATGGTGCAACACTAAGGCGCATTGCTGTGGAGGGTCCCAAAGCATTTTACAGTGGTGCTATAGCTGAGGAAATTGTTACCAGTGCATCAGCCGAACCAAACCCTGGCAGCCTAAGTTTGGCTGATTTAAGGAATTACAAAACAGTTATAAGACCTGTTATCTGTGGCTCTTTTAGAGATTTGAAAATTTGTACAACCTCTCCCCCATCCTCAGGTGGGGCTCAAATAATGATTGCTGGTATTTATGACCATTTAGTATACAACAGCAAAAACAAGATGGATAGAATTACAGCATTCGTAGATGCTCAACGTCTTTCATATGCTGATAGAGATCACTATTTTGGAGATCCAGATGAAGTTGAAATACCAATCGATGCATTGCTTGACCCAAAATATTTAAAATTACGCTCCAAAGAAAGGTTTAGACCTGGTCAAACTCCAACTCCTGGTGACCCATCAAAACTTATTGGCTTAAAAAAACAAATTCCCTCTTGGGGATCAGACAACACAGAAGAAGCATCGGGAACCACTCATATTTCCATAATAGATTTTGAAGGCAATGCCGTTTCAATGACCGCAACTGTTGAGAGCGCATTTGGTTCACATCGATGGGCATCAGGTTTCTTGCTGAACAACGAAATGACAGATTTTGCAAGGAAGGTTCCTGAAGATGGGACGAGATTAGCTAATGCCGTTGCTCCTAATAGGCGACCTAGATCATCAATGTCTCCAACCATGATTTTTGATAAATATAATAATCTTTTGATGATTACCGGATCACCTGGTGGAAACTCTATTCCAGCTTATGTTGCTAAAACAATTGTTGGGGTATTTGATTGGGGTATGACAGCTCAAGAAGCGGTGGATCAACCAAATATTGTAGCTCGGGGTGAAAAAGTAAAGGTAGAAAGCTCAAGGAGAGGTAAAAAAATTGAAAAAATACTTAAGAAAAAAGGTTATAAAGTAATCAACTTTGGCAGGAACGAAGTTTCAGGGCTACATCTAATTACTGTTCTGCCAAGCAAACTTGATGGAGCAGCTGATCGAAGACGGGAAGGAAAAGTAGTTTATTTAAAGAAAAAGAGTGAAGAATAAGATAAGCCTATCTATTTGCTTGCTTCTTTTTGCATGCACAAACCGGCATCCAGTTTATGGTGAGAACGGCATGGTTGTCTCCACAAGCCGCCAAGCATCTCAGGTTGGTATTGATATCTTAAATAAAGGTGGTAATGCTGTAGATGCTGCCGTAGCGGTAGGCTTCACATTGGCAGTAACATCCTCCTCAAATGGTAACATAGGGGGTGGCGGTTTTATGGTTGCTCGATTTGAAGATGGAAAAACCTTTAGTCTTGATTACAGAGAAATGGCGCCTCAAGCAGCATTTAAAGATATCTTTCTTGATTCTGCTGGAAATGTTATTAATGGGAAATCTACAAGAACACACTTTGCATC
>MDSY01049192.1_pt1 | contig 19858 bp, 25 predicted proteins | sample 811131 | NCBI WGS metagenome assembly MDSY01 (sample SAMN05326643, study PRJNA326480) | marine metagenome | isolation source: seawater | place: Atlantic Ocean: South West | collected 2010
AAGGTGTGCAAAAAGACCCGCGGTTGCATGAGCACTAAGGGTAAGAAGCGCCGTTTTTGCCGCAAATCGAGCAACACCAAGCGCAATAAGTTCGCTGCGTTCCGCGTGACCTACCGCCGCCGTTAAACCACCTTTTCCCACAGATTAAACTATATAAATAAAAATAAAAATAACAATAACAATAACAATAATTCCATATATTTCCTTGCGATTATGGAATTATTCACTCATATTTATCAATGTCTTGTATTTTGAAACGTTTACCAATATTCTTCTGTATAAGTTTATGCTTTTTATTTCTCTCCTGCTCACTTCTTCCACCCATCATTTGTTCAACCAACAAGATGTAGGTGCTTGTCTCTTTCTCGCTATTTTGCCAGTCTGGGTGTGCGCCCTCCCATGCTTTTAGTATATCAATATGTTTCTTTGTCACGGCGTCAATTTGCGTATCGAGCATCTTGCCATCTCCATCCTTTTCCCATTTATTGTCGTCCCGTATGTACAAATTATTCCCCCTTTCATCGGAGCAGTGGATTGGTCGTTTGTTCGGTTCTAGCTCGTTCAATCCTTTGATAAAGATGTTGCTCACCCCTTCGATATATCCGTTATTTCCTGTGTAAAGCAGGTCATCCAATGAAAGATGTAAATGGTCTACAAAGTCCGAAATATTCATGGCATCCTTACATTGCGTGTCAAGAATTATATTTATGTTCAAATTATTGTGAATGCTAGTAGGCGTTTTGTTTCCGGCAATTTTACGGACAAGAGTCTTGAGTTCATCGATATCATCCTTCTGCTTGTCGTATAGAATTGCCTTGGCGTGCATTTCCGAGATTTTGTCCGCGGACACTATTTTCTTCGCTAAAGCGCAACTTTTGCTGTGCCTACATAACGATGATTTGTGTTTATAAGCGTTCCCACAATTACTACATTTATGTAAAGGGATAAAAGTTGCAACTTTTTTGCAACTTTTGTTAGCATTGGTTAGCATTGAATGTTTATGGGTTGAGAGATGTTTGTTCCACGATGATTTACGACACGTTTGATAGTCACAAAAAATACACTCGTAAAAATTCGCAACTTTTTTGCAACTTTTCATTAGCATAAATTAGCATCTCATAATATTTTCCAGAGGCCTCCCAAATTTTATGTAGGCCTACATAGTCAAAAATAGGTATATGAAAAATCCCCCCATAATGTAGTGTTGCCGATTTTTATTTTTGCGTTTTTTACAAGGTTTGAAACCTAATTTTCAAAATCCAAAAAAACAGGCAAAATTTCTTGATTTCATAGAAAGGGGTCTAATATTTTGGACATAAAACATACACTTTTTGATCCTTCGGATTATCGCCGAAATTACCCAATCCATGTTTAAAGACATTATAAAATGGGTTAAACTTTAAGTGATATTATCATATAATATGAATACATACAATAACAGCAAAGGGCATACTAATGGCGCTGTGTATCAAGGTGGACAAAGTCCTCAGGTGCGAAGCGACATTGACAAAATTCTTGAGCAGGAGGCAGAGCGAAACAATAAGGAAACGTGGAGTAAACTTGATAAAACGACCAAGATAAACAAACTCTCGGTTTATGCAAGCAATGTGGGAAGTGAAAAGAATCTTACAGAGGAAGATATCACTCTTCTATCCAAGTATCTAGTTGCTTGTTTGGAGAGAAAAAGATTGCTAAGTGTAAAGGATGTTGTATATGATAATGAAATTGGAGAAATAAAGAATATACCGTCGCTCGTATTTTCTTCATCAACAACGCGTAAATTCACATTGAAACGATTGGAGAAGCGCGCGTCGACACTTAAATCGTTAGGTCCAGGAAAAGGAAAAGGTAAGAAGAAAATCGGAAAAATTGATATGGATATGAATTAAAGAGTGAATGTTAGTATTACTATTGCAAATGAACGATAATCTTGATAACCAAGATAATCTTGATGAAATCAAGAAGGTTGTATGCGAGGCACAACAACCGCCCCTTTTATCTGATGAGGAATACATAGAAATCGTTGAGACAGCTGGTGTCTTGATCCATGATATGATACAAGGTGAACCGATGATGTATGCGCATCCTTCTTTTGAGGTTGTAGTGCAATATGACACAACCGAATTATTGACCCACCAACTCCAACCATTGTTCAACTTTAATATTGATGATTACGTTGACATCGCGGTGCTGGAGGCAGTAAAAATATACCATACGAATATATGTCCAAGAAGGTCTTATGACCCTACATTCATCAGGGTAAATCCTAATATTCATAAAATGGAGACAAAAATACACTACCTGGAAAATGTTCCACAACCAGACCAACGCACAAACGAATGGTATTATTTTAGACACAAATATCTTACCGCAAGCAGTATATGGAAAGCATTCGGTTCGCAAAGTTCACAGAACGAATTGATATATAATAAATGTCAACCGATCGATGTTGAGAAATATAATTTTGTCAACACCGAAAGTCCTATGCATTGGGGGCAAAAATACGAGGATGTTTCTATTGACTGGTATAATAAAACATATAAAACATCCGTTTCTGAATTTGGTTGCATACCTCATCGCAACATACCTTATCTTGCCGCATCGCCAGATGGCATCAATACCGACAAAACATCGAATCTTTATGGACGAATGGTAGAAGTCAAGAACATTGTAAATCGTGAAATTACTGGAATCCCTAAATTAGAGTATTGGATACAAATGCAACTTCAGATGGAAGTGTGCGAACTGGACGAGTGTGACTTTTTGGAAACTAGGTTCATCGAATACGAGAATGAAAAAATGTTTCGTGCTGACGGCAACTTCCGAGAAACTGAGGGAGGAAAACCAAAAGGGGTTGTCATGTGCTTTAATAACGGAGGAAAACCTCTGTATGAATACTTGCCGTTTGGAGCAACCGAAAGCGAATACGATGAATGGGAATGTGAAATGATGAAGAAGCACATTCACTTGACATGGGTTCGGAACGATTATTGGTATTTGGATCAGGTTAGTAATGTGCTAGTATTGCGAAATAAAATGTGGTTCGAGCACGCCGAGAAACTATTGTCCGCGCTGTGGAAAACAATCGAACATGAGAAAGAGCACGGTTACGAACACCGTGCCCCGAACCGAAGAAAGAAACCGTCGTTGGGTTTGGTAGGACCATCAAAGTGTTTAATTAATCTTGCTAACACGGAAGTCTCGGAGCAAAACAATGTGCCCATAAACAATGCGCCCATAAGCAATGCACCCGTAAACAATGTGCCCATAAACAATGCGCCCATAAGCAATGCACCCGTAAACAATGTGCCCGTAAACAATGTGCCCGTAAACAATGTGCCCATAAACAATGCGCTATTATCCGGAGATATTAGGGTGGTTACTGATGTTAGTTAATACTGGTTATTCGCGGGTAATGTGGCGACAAAGAAATAGATACCATACTTTTTTTGGTCTCTTGTCAATTATCTAAAATATATTTAAAATATTATGTAAAAAAAATTGAATCATTTTATTATCATTAACAGTATAATAACAAAATGGCGCTTAAAATTATTTCAATTGAGGGAAACATCGGTTCGGGCAAGTCCACGCTAGTAGAGGGGCTGCGGCAAAAATATATGTCGCATGGCGAGATTTGCTTCTTACAGGAACCGGTGGACGAATGGGAATGTATCAGGGACGCAAATGGACAAACAGTTCTTGAGAAGTACTACGGCAATCAAGAGAGATACGCGTTCTCGTTTCAAATGATGGCATATATCTCCCGTCTTTCCCAATTGCGCAACGCGATTAAGCAAGGTTATCGAACAATCATCACGGAACGCTGCGTCCATACCGATAAAATGGTATTTGCTCAAATGCTGTATGATGACAAAAAAATCGAAGAGGTTGAGTATCAAATATACAACAAATGGTTTGACGAGTTTATCGATGATATTCCCGACTTTCATTACGTCTACGTGAAAACGACGCCCGATGTCGCAAACGCACGGGTAAACAAACGCTCGAGACAAGGCGAAGGAAATATTCCGATTGATTACTTGCGCAAGTGTCACGATTACCATAATAAATGGATGAGGACGATTCCAACCGAAAAAGTGCTCTTCTTACAAGGAGACATCGACACAGATAAATATCCAGATGAAAGAGAGAAATGGTTTGGTATGGTATTCCAATATATTGGCGCACAGAAATGAAACAAAATCAAATCAAATTAAAGTTACAACGAAGTGAGCATTTTAAAGTTACAACGAAGTGAGCATTTTAAGCGACATTTTTTTCCGACCTTTGAACTTGAGCAAATCTTTCTCTATGCGCGTGGTAGGAAACTCATCGGCCCCATAAATATCTTGCAGCAAAAGCCACTCAAAAAGACCACCCACATAGACGTTGATATCACTAAACCCCAACTTTATCAATTGATTACACTTTTCAAGAAGCGTATCGTCACAACTATTCTCTCCATAAATTACTATTCGCAAACCGTTTTGATTCCCCAACGAAAGAGACTTGTTCAATACATAGACCTCTTCCGAAGCACTTAACGTTCCTGACAAGAGACATTCTTGTCGTTCCACTGGAAGGGTGCTTATGATGGTGGCGTCCCCGCTATTCAAGGCACACTGAACGTCTTCGAAATTTATCTTATTGAGTGAAAGTGACCCTCCCATTATTATCACAATAATAATAGTATTTAAACTCTTACACTTTCAATCGAATTTTATCTCGATGGAAACGGTTTCCTTTTTGATACTTTTCGAGGCTGATACAGACAATTCCTCGCGTTTTTTTCTGGTCTTTTGTCCAGAAGACGAAGTGTTCACCCGACGTTTAGAGGTGCTGTTTCGATTATTCATGTCGTTCTCAATCTCAGTATAATGCTCGCGAATATACTTGATGACCCCATTCTCCAACGCCCATTTGAAAAAATTCAATTGACCAAGAGTGGTTTGAATAAATTTACCCTCTTTGTATGGGACATTAATTCTTTCCCACCTACAAAATGGGTCAAATCGTTTCTTCGAGTATGCCCGCAACTTCAATTTGTAGTCCGTGTATACTTTGAATCTGGTTCCGTTGTCCAAATCGTACACAGTAAACTTTTGCTTCGCATAGTTAGTCGCAAACCAATCAACTATGCGCAATGATATTGTCGACTCTCCGTTTATTATATTGAGCATCGTTTCCAAATTATCATCAATCTCGTAGAACTCCATTAAATTATTCAATAATAAACTATTTTGAGTGGTATACGATGACATATTAAGTTATGTTTTCATTGTCGGTTTAAACTATTTATATTTATATTTAAATACTTTGTTCGTTTGAACTTCGAGGCATCAGAAAATTTTGTTGGACATCAAGATCTTCGACGTAGCTTGTCTTGGTAAAAAATGGGTTTTGGCAAGTCTGCCCTACCATTTCGCGCTCGCTGATCTTATCGTTTGCATCTTCGCGATGGGTGTTCGGTTGCCTAAATATGGACTGTTCCATTATGTTGTTGTCTTGATGTTTCGCCGAATCTTGGGTTGTGCTTGTTTTCGGTTCGTCGAATTTGACCTTGTCTTCTTTGTATGATTTTATGGGCTTACTACCATCACTCCATGCTAATTGTTCCATTATTATAATAGGCGGTATTTAAACTCCCGTATTTTCGGCACATCAACACACGGTCTATCCTGTTTTTTTAATTCGCAACTGTTTACTAAAGGTGAATATATCCGCCGCTGTAACCCTTCTCTCCAAATTACACTTGAGGCAACAAACAACGGTATTGCTTGCGCTGTGGCATCGGTCGTTGTCGATACGATCAAGCGTCCACTGCTGCGGGTCTCTCACTCTCGTAAATAATACCTTTACATGGGCACTACAATAATGACAACTCAACTTAGAAGCAACCAATTTCTCTAGAACGTTGGATATGTTCACCAAAGTTGATGGATTGTATATTTCCTTTTTTACGTCTTGCCCTTTATATCCCGATATCTTGCGGACAATTTCTCTCTTAACATGTGTTTCCATAGTATCTGTATGTTCCATATAATACTTGTTCACTAAGCGTATCTGTTCTTCGTGTCCTGGCTCTTCGTAGTTCGCGGAAGAACGGACCGATGAGTTTCGATGCGTCCCTTCTAACAGTTGTTCTTTGTTATGTTTTCCGGTAATCTTAATAGATTTCATATTCATATTCGTATTCGTATTCATGTATATATATAGATATTGCTGGTTACTTTAGTTTTTAGTTTTTAGTTTTTAGTTTTTAGTTTTTAGTTTTTAGTTTTTAGTTTTTAGTTTTTAGTTTTTACTTTTTACTTTTTACTTTTTACTTTTGTCTTCGATTTTCTTAAGAAGGTCGTTATTATATATGAAGTTTCCAGATGGTTTGTATGTGGAAATGTCCTTGTAATCCTTCTTCGAACCAACCGGTATATTCTTGGAACGCTGGAACAAGAGAGAATTAGGATCGTCCGGTTGAGATTTACCTTTGTTTGTAGCTGTCTCTGAACCCTTGATAATTTTATTTCCATATCCATCGACATTCACCCCTGTTTTTTTCTTTATTTCATTGCGAACGTAAGAGGGTATCCAATGTTGCCACGAAATCAGCAACAGGTTTGGGTGGGTATATTTGACCAAGAACCCGTTGTTGCGCAGCTCATCGATGCAAAACGCCACGCACGCGCCGTGGTCGTAATTAGGCACACCAAGCATCATCTCCGGCACTAGAAACCAAGAATACTGATTGTCCATTTGTTGGCGCGAAATCGTATTGATCCGGTTATGAATGCGCCCCAATATCTTCTTGTACGTTGCAAGCGTATTAAGGTCGTGTTTTTTCTTTCGCTCGTACAGGTCGTCTAGATTGACACGCAAATCTCCATCTGTATCGTCGCTCAGCGTAAATATAGTATCCATGATAACTTCTTTATAGAAAAAAAGTTATTAAAAATCACGCCATTACCTATAACAAGAATAATATATGACAATCAAACACTTAGTAATAAGCGGCGGCGGACCTGCTGGGTTCTTCACTTACGGAGCCGCCCGCTATTTGGCTAAAAACGATTTTTGGAATATAGAAAACATCAACACAATATACGGAACCTCGATCGGTTCTTTTATGGGGGTTGTTCTCTCGTTAGGATACGAATGGGACTGGCTAGACGACTACTTCATCAAACGGCCGTGGGAGAAACTTATCATGCTAAACCCACTATCTTTTGTCGAAGTGTATCACAACAAGGGATTGCTCACCGTGGATTTCATAAAGGACACGATATCACCATTATTTACTGCCAAAAATCTCACGATTGATGTCACAATGAAGGAATTTTACGACTTCAATGGCATAGACATCCACATTTATGCCACCGAAATTAACGGATATCGAATGGAAAAGGAATGCGTTTCACACAAGAGCCATCCGAATTTGCCTGTGGTCGATGCGTTAGCAATGAGCATGGCCTATCCATTTGCGTTTACACCGGTGTTCGTGGACGATAAGTGTTACATTGATGGTGGGTTGCTCAACAACTACCCGTTGCGCGATTGTATCGAAGAGACAAAATGTAGTGATGACGAAATCTTGTCTTTCAAGAATATTTGGGTTTTGGAAGAGTGCAAGGTGAGCGAAGAATCGAATGTATTCGATTTCCTCCTTGTGATTCTCCGTAAAATGAAGAGAGAAATAGACACCGAAGATGCGCAAGGCGAGATAAAGAATACGGTGAGGTGCCTTATAGAAGATCTAGACGGGATGCCATCGTGGATGAATGCCCTTTCCACTCAAGAGTTGCGGAAGAAACTAATCGAACGGGGCGAACATCAGGCAAACATATTTTTGAAGTATATTTCCACAGCAGATGCGTCGGCACCGGCGAGCACCTAGACGACCGACGTTTCGATGAACCTCTTGAGAGTCTCCAGTTCGGGTTTGGCGTCGTATTCGATGACGGAATTTCCAGTGACGAGTTTGATAGTAGGGTAACCATCCACCGAAAATTTTTCGGCAGTAGCCGCGTCCGTTTCGCAATCGACCTCGATATAATTAATTGTAATCCCCTTCACAGTCGGCTTCTCGGTCTTTAGGTTGTTCCAAATCGGTTCTGCGGTCTTACAATGGGGGCACCAAGATGTGTGAAAGAAATAAACGTCCACATTCTTGCCGTTGCCGTTGACTTCGTCGCCCCCAAGCTTTGTGAACTCCTTGTTTGCAACATATGACGGTTTCTTAACAGCGGCATAGACAAAATAGATAGAAATTGTTAGTAGCACCACGACTAGCGCGGCCACCAACCAAAATTTTTTCCCCTTCATCACTTTCGGCACACGCTTCATCAAGTTCTCCATTATATACTATAAAAGAATAAATTATTCATTCATAACAAACGAAATATTACCTAAAGGTAATTTCGCGACATTAGTAATATGCTCTTTCAAAAACATACTGGTCGTGTTGTCGTATTGAATCGTTTCGATTACGTGAACGATGTGGAATATTATACCGCGATTCTTCGAACGAAAGGCGTCCAGATTAAAGCGACTTCAGAACCGGACACTCGCGTCCTCGCAGCATTGAAGAATAAGATGGCTGCGTCAAATACCAACACCAACACCAAGACCAACACCAACACCAATACCAACACCAATACCAATACCAACACCAAGACCAACACCAAGACCAACACCAAGACCAAGACCAAGACCAAGACCAAGACCAACTCTCATTTAAGAAACAAATAATTAAATAATTAAATAACTCATTAATTAAATAATAGAGGATTTCAGTTTTATTCTATCCTTATTTTATGGCGAAGACCGTAAAGAAAAGACAGGCTCGACGCAGAACATACAAACGCGATGAATACGCAAGTGGTGACGGAATGTTGACTGCGGTATGGGGGCCCAGCATGTGGCACTATTTGCACACAATGAGTTTCAATTACCCGAACAAACCGACCGCAGACGACAAGGTACACTATCGTAATTTTATTTTAAACTTGAAAAACGTTTTGCCGTGCCGCCACTGTCGCGACAATCTCAAACGAAACTTCAAGGCACATCCCCTTCGAATGTGTGAAATGAAGAACCGAAACACGTTTTCAAGATACGTGTACGGTTTACACGAAAATGTCAACCGAATGCTTGGGAAAAAATCGGGCTTATCTTACTGCGATGTTCGTGAGCGATATGAAGACTTTCGGTCTCGTTGCACGGTGGAAAAACCCAAAATGTTCCGGTTTAAGAAAACCCGCAAGCGCGAGCGAGGGTGCACTGAACCATTATACGGAAAGAAAGCGAAGTGTATAATAAAAATAGTGCCTCAAGAAAAGAAATGCGAAACTATGCAGATCGATAAGAAATGTATCAAACGGCGTTCTGTGTAATATACTTTCGTTTCATAAACCAGTGCTCTTCTGAATTATGAAACAATTATTGGTAAACGGGCAATAAATAACACCTTAGCAAAAATATAACTTACATACCGAAACTGCTAAAGTCGCTCAAGACGGCACGCGGAACGACCTTATTCTTCTTGGCTGCCGCATAATTCGGAACCTTCTTACACTCGAAAGACGGTTCGGGGCACCTGCCGCAAGGAGGGCACGGAGTGATAGGCGCCTGTTTTGGTTGAATGGGGCACGAGCTGGGGCACGCCGGGCATACGGGCGGCACAATCTGCGATTTCAGAATGTAGAGGTCTTCATCGCCCGACGGAATCATACTTTTAGGCATACCCATACGCATACCCATACCCTCATCTGGGTCATTGTTCACGGTAGTGCTTTCGTGGAATCCCTCATACGAGATGTTCGCGACGCATGAACAGAACGCAAGAGATAGTAGGATAATAATAAACATATGCAACGCGGACAACTTCATATAAGTTATGTGTGGAAAAAATAATTAACAAATAATTAACAATTAATTAACAAATAATTGAATCATTTAAATTTAAAAGTTTATGGTATTGTATATCAAATGAGCGACGTCAAGCGACGCACCAAACAAATCCCGCTCGCAAAGTGCTTTGACCCAGAGTCAAAACTACTAGAAATTGGCATAGATGAAGCCGGACGAGGACCGATGTTGGGTCGCGTTTACTCTGCCGCGGTAATCCTACCTAAAGATGACAGTTTTAAACACGAAATGATGAAAGACAGCAAGCGTTTTAGTTCCGAAAAGAAAATACGAGAGGCGGCAGAATATATCAAGGAAAATGCTATCAAATGGAGCATCGCGTTCTCAAGCGAAGAGACGATTGACCAAATAAATATTCGTAATGCTACACATAATGCTATGCGCGAGGCCGCAAGAAACGTAATAGAACCAATTGGCGATTATCACTTGCTTGTCGACGGCAATGACTTCAAACCATTCACAACAATTCGAAACGAATCTTTGATTCAAGTCCCGCATACTTGTATCGAAGGGGGTGATAATAAATACACTGCGATTGCGGCAGCGTCTATCCTGGCCAAAGTGGCAAGGGACGAATACATTGCCGACATTTGTCGCGAATGCCCGGCATTACACGAGAACTATCAAATACTCAAGAACAAGGGTTATGGCACAAAGGCGCATCACGAAGGCATCATCAATCATGGAATTACCAAGTTTCACCGTAAAACGTTCGGAATATGCAGGAACTACACCGTCGTGGAACAATCCGACCATAACGCAGGAATGGGTCAGCAAAAACTAACCAAATAAAAATAGATAATAAAAATATTACTTATAAATAATGATATATTGATATACTGATATGACCAAGACTCAAAAACTTCTCGCCAATCACAAGAAATGTCAAGATACTACTATTCAAGACGGGTGCAGTTTCTATTTTGCCTTTCGCCCCAATAACTCAAACTGGGAGTGCATTCTTACCCATCCTTTCTTACTGAATGTCTCGAATGGTCGCACATCGGGACAGTTCGTCTCTACTTTGTGGTTCAATAAACAAGTAAATAAAGGGGACACCTTTGACTTCGTTATTTTGAGGTTGCCTAGAAGAGATGGTGCGTTTCGTCATGATGAAATAGAAACCAAAGAACTTATTGTGGAAGGTTTGTTAAACGCAGAGAGAAATCAATCGCCCTATGAAGAATTGGAATTTGTAGTCATTCATAAACGCTACACGCCCGATGAAATCCACAACATTATCGAGACTGTCACAACGACAATTACAAACGACGCGAGCGTAGAGCACGCGAAACACCAAGAGAAGGTGCTAATTTCCGAGGGAAAGACTTTCGGACTATCATTTGACGCGGTGAGACAGGTTCGCGTGTCCCTCAACACGAAACAAAAGTCGAGAGAAATTCGCACAAAAACCACTTCAGAAAGTCATCTCAATCAAAGAATGGTGTATCCGTCGAAATTTATGCGGCGCACTACTTCGAATGGTTACGACATGAATGATAACAATAAAAATATATGCGTCTATGTCTCGTGTCCTACATTCGACATTCGAAATTAAAAACAGGGGGCATTTTTGTATTTTTATTATTTACATAAACAACGTCTTACAGACCACTCCAATAAATATAAACACTACACCAATAACAATTTTGAACTTATGCCTCATTATAATGATATGTATCTGTAGATTTTTATATGGGTTTTACTATGTCCAATTGTCATTGATTGCGTATTGTCTTGTATTGTCTTGTATTGTCTTGTATTGTCTTGTGACCTAACAATTATTTTAATTTAATACAGATATTATGAAAAATTGATTTAATTAAACTGGCAACTTACTAATGTATAAGAAGCCAATGAAGATTCTTGTATTTGACACCGAAACCACTGGACTTCCAATCGGGCGCAACCCATCCGTCAAAGATGTCGATATGTGGCCGCACATCATCCAGATCAGCTTTATTCTCTACGAAACCGAAACTGTTGATATTATTGTGTGCGAAGACCACATCATCAAACTCGACCCATCGGTTAATATTTCGCCAGAAAGCGTTCGAATCCACGGAATCACGCGCTCGCAGTCGACACGCAAAGGGATACCGTTGAAAACAGCTATTTCCGATTTCAATCGCGCACTCAATATGGCGGATTGGGTTGTTGGCCATAACATTTCGTTCGACAAGCGAATGGTGATGGCGGAGTCGAACCGCTTGAACGTGCCACAGCATTTCACAAAAGGCAACGGTTCGGGGATAAAAGAATACTGCACCATGATGAATGCGATTGAACTCTGTCAAATCGAAGCAACCGGGCGCAATGGCAAGATGTACTACAAGTATCCGAAACTGCACGAGCTGCACCAATACCTCTTCGATGTCATGCCGAATGGCACTCACGACTCGATGGGCGACGTTCTCATTTGCTTGCGCTGCTACGGAGTTATAAAACACGACCACGATATCGCCAAAACTGGCTCCACAAAACTTCGCAACCTCTACAAACGGTATTGTGAGTAAACATTACATTTCATTGACCGCGTTTAAAATTGATATGCATTATCTTACACTCAGTATCTTACACTCAGTATTATTAAACAATGAACAAGACTATTACGCTAAGAGGATACTATGGACTCGTATTGGCGTTTATATGGGATACGTTTCACTACAATATTCCCGGACGCATCAGCAGCGGCTACGATTACTGGGTATATCTCCGGGATGTGAACTACTCGTATACGCTTGTGGTTCTCAACCTATTGGCACTCTACCTGTTGCTCGTAAAATTCCGCGTGAAAATTACCGTTGTTTGTTCCTTCGTATAAGGTGGTTGGAATTGTATCCTCCATATTTTTTTGCCACGAAACAATGAAGCATACATTGCGAGAGAATTAAAAATTGATTTGATTAATTAACGATATTACTTAATCAAAGAAAAATGACCGAAACTGACGAAATGAAAATGTGCTTCGACGAAATGGAGAAACTCAAGGCAAAAATGGAGGCGCTGCGTGAAAAAAGAAAGGCTAACGAAGAAAATGAAATTAATAGAAAACTGTTGATGAAACCGAACTTAGAGTCTATGTCAACCTGGTTGAAAGAGTATAAGGACGCTATGGATCGCGAGATGGATAATGATTACACCAAAAATCTTATGGACTATCATATATCATACCATAAACCCGACGCACACGAATCACTATTAAACTGTATGAGAAGAACCATTGACAAAGAAACGAAAGGTTGGATATGCTGCAAAACGATTAGATCACATAAAAATCCAACATTAGAACTCCTAGAACCAATAATGGGATACCCAGATGAAATAGAAAAAATGCGTTCAAATCTGGATACTGATACATACGCCGTATTGGAACAGAAAATGAAACTAATATACAAGCTAAAATTACAATGTGTAAGAGATAGGAAACGCGTACACAAGAATATGACAACAATGAATGTTGAGATTAAAAAACTCATAGCAAACAGCAAACAAGAATTAATGTCTGATCACCGGTTGTGTGGACTTATTGAATCAGTGTTCAATATCTTCAACATAATGAGCGCGCGTCTCGACAAACTCGAAAGTACATCATTACATTAATACATTAACATTTAACCGGAGCACATCTCGCATTCTTCAACCTTATCGGGGTCGATCGTGAACTGCTGCGGTTGGTGACGGGGCTTCCTCCGCAAATAGTAAATGCCGGTCTTCAGACCTTTTTTCCACGAGTGGAAGTGCATCGAGGTGAGGATTTTGTAGTCGGGTTCCTCTACCCAGAGGTTCAGGCTCTGCGATTGGCAGATGAATGCGCCTCGGTCTGCCGACATGTCAATCATGTGGCGCATAGGAATCTCCCACACAATCTTGTATTTTTCTTTGATGTGGTCGGGGATCCCGTCGATTTGCTGAATGCTGCCCTTGTTGATGATGATGTTGTCTTTGAGCGACTCGCTCCAAAGTCCCAACTCGACCAACTCCTTCATCAGGTGCTTGTTCGCGACCACGTAGTCGCCCGCCATTGTGCGGCGGCTGTAAATATTGCTCGTGAAAGGTTCGAAGCACTCGTTGTTGCCCAAGATTTGCGACGTAGACGCGGTCGGCATCGGCGCCAGAAGAAGCGAGTTGCGCAAGCCGTGGTTTTTGATGCTCTCCTTCAACGCGGACCAATCGTATCTGGTGGACGGCTCCACATTCCACATATCGAATTGTAGGATTCCCTTGGACGCGGGCGAGCCGACGAAGGATGAATAGGCGCCCATGAGACCATCGCCCTTGATGTCGAGCTCGGCGCGAATGGGCAGCACGCGCCGCAACGTTTCATTGTCATCGGCCATCACGTCGTGGGTATATGAGCGCGAAATATTGCTCGTATCCGTAAACACGTCCACATTAGTATCCTTGTATTTTTTCAAACGCAGCATGTCCGCAGAACGGTCAATCGAGATTTGGTTCGAGCATTCGAGCGCCGCGTGGTAGATTGTCTCGAAAATTTGCTTGTTTACCAAGACCGCACCATCACTGTGATACGGAATGTCCATCATCGCGAAGGCGTCGGCCAGCCCCTGGACCCCAATGCCAATCGGACGATGGAGGAAGTTGCTCCGGCGCGTCTTGTCGGTCGGATAGAAGTTAACGTCGATGATTTTATTGAGGTTGGAGGTTACCACCTTGGCGACAGCGTGAAGCTTTTCATAGTCAAACGATTTGTCCTCTTTCACAAACATGCTGAGTCCGATGCTGGCCAAGTTGCAAACCGCGGTTTCGTTCTCATCGCTGTACTCGATGATTTCCGTGCAAAGATTGGACGACTTGATGACGCCGAGATTCTTCTGGTTGCTCTTCTCATTCGCAGCATCCTTGTAGAGGAGATAAGGCGTGCCCGTTTCCATTTGCGAGTCCAAAATGCTGAACCAGAGCGTGCGCGCCTTCATTGTCTTGGTCGCCTTTCCCGAACTCTCATACTTTTCATACAACTCCTTGAAATCATCGCCATAGCAGTCAGAGAGTCCTGGACACTTGTCAGGACAAAAGAGACACCAATCCTGGTCTTTCTCAACCTTCTCCATAAACAGCGATGGAATCCACAGCGCATAAAAGAGGTCGCGCGCACGCATCTCCTCGTCCCCGTGATTCTTCTTGAGTTCGAGGAACTCTTCGATGTCGCTATGCCACGGTTCCACATAAATCGCAAATGAACCGTTGCGTTTTCCGCCGCCCTGATCCACATACCGCGCGGTCTTGTTGAACACTTGCAGCATCGGGACAATCCCATTGGAGGTTCCGTTGGTCCCACGGATGTGGCTTCCCGTGCCGCGAACGTTGTGAATGTGCAGTCCAATCCCACCAGCCCACTTCGAAATTTTGGCGCACTCTTTGAGCGTGTTGTAAATTCCGTCGATGCTGTCATCCTCCATCGACAAGAGGTAGCAAGAACTCAACTGTGGCCGCGGTGTGCCCGCATTGAAAAGAGTTGGCGTGGCATGCGTAAAATATTTCATCGACATTAGGTCGTATGTCTCCTTCACCGCGGTCATATCATCGCCGTGAATTCCGATGGATACGCGCATCCACATGTGCTGGGGTCGCTCGACAATCACCTTGTCCACTCGCATTAAGTATGCTCGCTCAAGGGTTTTGAACCCAAAATAGTCGATATCGTAATCCCTGTCGTAATCGATCATCTCATTAATAGTATCACCGTGCTTCTCTACAACGGACCAGAGGTCTTCGTGAATAAGCGGGATATTAACACCGTGAATATCGGTAAACAAATGGAGTTTTTTCATAGTCTCGGTGAATGACGAAACAGTGTTTTTGTGGTTGTTGGAAACAATGACTCTGCTGGCAAGGGTTCCGTAGTCTGGGTGCTTGGTACAAAGAGAAGCGCATTGTTCCGCGGTTAGTTCGTCGATGACAGACGTCGGAATTCCACTATAAAGTTGGTCGATAACCTCCATAACCAGCTGACTGTAATTCAATACGATTGGCGGTTTCGTCTCTGCACCCAACTTCTTGACTCGCTTCAAGATTTTGTCGAATGACACGTCCTCGTGGTTTCCGTTTCTCTTGACGACCGACATTTCAAGAGCATCTCCAATATCGTTTTTTTGGATAGGAGTGTCTTGTTGATTCTCCATATACATTATAATATGGTCGAGAGTTTAAATAGTTGTATAATATTGTTTTAAAAGTTTTTGTGTTCATCTTCTAAATTGAGAAATGCACAACTATCGGATTCGGACAATTCGCTAAACTGTCATTTTAAAAATTGATATTTTATTTTATATTATTTTATTGATTCATTAGAATTGATAATATAAAATGCTGTTTGCGAAGAGAAACGCTAGATTTGAAACTTGGTTAGATACAAATGGGTATTACTATGTGAAAAATAAATCGAACAAACCGTGTTTCAAATCAAAACTGACGGTCCATCTCTTCAAACATTTCAAAGAAGACACTAGTTGCTATAAGAAAACTATTTTCGATAGATTTAAGATTTCGATTCGTAACGTTTGAGCCATTGCATTTGTATCTTTGGACTTGGTGCGTTTTTTCAACTTGGACTCCCCTGTCCAAGTCCTCCGTTGCGGAGCCATTTATCCTTAACAATGTCCGATGTGCGCGAAGAGTCCGAACCTCCGTCTTCATATTCATTACGTTTGTTCGGTTAATAACCCATACCCCCCCCCCATGCGGTATGCATACTCTATATTTAAGTAATAATGACAAAATTGAAACTAGAATAAAGCAATCCTGATAATGATACATATCATGGATCTCAATCAACGCAAACTCACAAAAGACGAATGGAATAGCATCGAGATACCCGTATCAGCGAATGAAAAACGAATTATCGATCTCATTACTCGTGGATATCACAATGTCGCTATTCGCCAAAACAAAACAATGTCCTTGCTGAGTTATCTGAAAATCAGCCATTCAGAAGCACTAGAAAACTTCGTGTTCATGAAATACATCGAACCTAAGGTCTCTATAATGTCTAATAAATACGGGTTCAAGTTCGACAAAGTTGAAACTAAAAAATGCTCTATCAAAAAGGCCGACCAAATCCGTTTTTCGAATACGGACAAGCAACTACTTACGGAGAAAACCGAGTTATTTGAATTCGTTATCCTAGATTTGATGGAGAAACTCTACAAATACAAGTCGAAAAACTCGGACAAATGGTTACGATACCACTACACAATAAAGATACTCTCCAAGTATAATGTGGAAGCATCCAATGGCGTATTACTTGCTCTAGTGAACCGCCTTTCTAGTATCAATGATAAATCCGTTGATATTACCAAACTAGTCAAGATGGGCGAGACCATTATTGAACGAAACGAAGACCTGATGAAATACGCTGATGAGGAATTGTATGACCATCAGAAGCAGTTGTTTACAATATGTAAAGCGCGCGTTCCTAAACTGATTCAGTATATTGCTCCCACGGGAACGGGCAAGACAATGTCTCCACTTGGTCTATCCGAGAAGCACCGGGTCATCTTCGTATGTGCAGCACGCCACGTTGGTCTTGCTTTGGCAAAGGCAGCAATCTCCGGACACAAGAAGGTGGCGTTTGCGTTTGGGTGTCAAGACGCGGAGGATATCAGGCTTCATTACTTTGCGGCAAAAGATTATACGGTGAATCGGCGTAGTGGTGGGATTTGGAAGGTCGATAATACGGTAGGTGATAAAGTCGAGATTATGATATGTGACATCAAGTCATATCTTCCGGCGATGTATTACATGTTGGCGTTCAACAAGAAGGAAGACATCATCTTATATTGGGATGAACCTACGATTACGATGGATTACAAAGAGCACGAGTTTCACCCAATCATTCAGCGTAACTGGCAGGAGAACCAAATACCAAACGTGGTATTGTCGTCGGCAACTCTGCCCCAGCCACACGAAATGCAGCCGACCAACGCCGATTTCTGTGCGCGCTTCTTGGACGCCGAAGTGCACACCATTGTCAGCCATGACTGCAAAAAGACAATTCCGCTCATCGAAAAGGACGGGTATGTCGCGATGCCCCACTTCCTCAGTCGCGAATACGATGATATATTGGCAGTCTCCAAACAATGTCGCCAAAATCGCACATTACTTCGTTACATCGACCTAGGAGAAGCGATTCGGTTTATCACTAATAAATCCGTTATAAACAGCGTTCGCAACGAGCGGTATTCGATGACGCAGAATTTCGCGTGCGTCGAAGACGTGACCATGTCGCAAATAAAGACCTACTATATAGACGTTCTCGCAAATATTGTTCCTGAAAAATGGGGCGATGTATTTGAAGCGGTCAGCGTTGAACGTAAACGGCACCACACATCGAACATTCACGTCGTCACCAGCGATGCACATACGATGACCGACGGACCGACGATCTTCCTTGCGGAGGATGTTGGAAAGGTGGCGCGTTTCTGTCTTCAACAGTCGGACATTCCGCAAGCAGTTTCGCGCGACATCATGAAGGCCATTCATTACAACACGGTCATCAATGGCAAGGTGTCTGTCTTACAAAAGACGTACGAGGATGGAACGCGCGAAGACGAGGGTAAAGAGAAGAAATTGGCGGATGGCAGGGTGAATCCGGAAATGCGACGCGTGATGACCAAAATAAATGAACTGAATTCGTGCGTGAAAAGCGTGGAACTCGACTCGCAGTTTATTCCAAACAGCGCAAGGCATCTAAAACGGTTCGATATTTCGGAGGAAACGAACGGCACTCCATTTATGTGTGACATATCCGAAACTGTCGTCGAGGAGATTATGATGATCGATGACATAGAGGATTCGTGGAAAATGCTCCTGCTTATGGGGGTAGGCGTCTTTGCGCAACACGCCAGCGTTCGTTATTCAGAGGTGATGAAGTCCTTGGCGCAACAGCAGAAATTATTCATTATCATTGCATCGTCCGATTACATTTACGGCACGAACTATCAGTTCTGTCACGGCTACATAAGCAAGGACCTGGGGCACATGAGCCAAGAAAAGTGTATTCAGGCAATGGGTCGCGTCGGGCGCAACAATCTCCAACAGCACTACAGTTTGAGATTTAGAGATAACGACCTCATAACGAAATTGTTTCGCGAGGAGAAAGACCGACCTGAAGTGAGAAATATGGAACTCCTGTTCAATACTTGCTAGCTGGTGCTAATGTGCTAATGTGCTAATGTGCTAATGTGCCAATGTGCTAATGTGCTAATGTGCCAATGTGCCAATGTGCCAATGTGCTACTTTTTCCGGTATTTGTAAACAATATAAAAATAATTCCCTCTGTTATTATTAATGGAAGCGCGGAACTTTGTCAAGTGTTTGTTTGGAGGCATTACACTTGGGGGGGCAACGACGTTCATGGCGTCGGTGACGAATGATGGTTTTGGTAAAGGAAGTTGTCTTGGTTATAGCGACAACACCACACCTTATTATAGTGGTTTGTTTGAAGAAGATGATGCCGTGCATATTTATCGAAAACAATATGGTAATATGCCGCCATCATATGTGGGCGATTCCAATATAAAAATGGAAAAACCGCTCTAAGCGACTATGAATAATTATTATAATTATTTTATTTTATAATACCCGTCTTGATGATGCGTATTATAAATTATAAAGTAAACATTTCATTACGACTAACGAAGACGAAGGACGAGGTGAAGCGTTGCCTCCTTTTGGATATTATAGTCCGAAAGCGTCCTTCCGTCCTCAAGCTGTTTTCCCGCAAAAATGAGGCGCTGTTGGTCGGGCGGAATACCCTCCTTGTCTTGAACCTTCTGTTTCACGTTTTCAATGGTATCCGATGCCTCGACGTCGAGCGTGATGGTCTTTCCGGTAAGCGTCTTGATGAAGATTTGCATATGCTTGTATATAAGTGTGTATATTTAAGTTGTATCCATATATCATATTTTTGATG
>MDSY01041462.1_pt1 | contig 19840 bp, 20 predicted proteins | sample 811131 | NCBI WGS metagenome assembly MDSY01 (sample SAMN05326643, study PRJNA326480) | marine metagenome | isolation source: seawater | place: Atlantic Ocean: South West | collected 2010
ATATTCCCCACTGCTGCCTCCCGTAGGAGTCTGGACCGTGTCTCAGTTCCAGTGTGGCTGATCGTCCTCTCAGACCAGCTAAAGATCGTCGCCTTGGTAGGCTTTTACCCCACCAACTAGCTAATCTTACGCAGACTCATCTAATAGCGCGAGGTCCGAAGATCCCCCGCTTTCTCCCGTAGGACGTATGCGGTATTAGCCTGGTTTTCACCAGGTTGTCCCCCACTACTAGGTAGATTTCTACGCGTTACTCACCCGTCCGCCGCTCTACTCACACCGAAGTGCTTTCACGCTCGACTTGCATGTGTTAGGCCTGCCGCCAGCGTTCAATCTGAGCCATGATCAAACTCTTCAGTTTTAATACATGTGGAATTCTATGCCGTATCTCAAGCAAGCTTGATCAACAACGGTCGAAATCCGATTCTTGCTCAACAAATAAATGAACGTAATAAAATATAAATTTTAGTAGACACTTACTGTTGATATTTAGTGATGTACTTTTTTTGTAAACAAAAAAAGCACTGTCGTACTATCTATCTAGCAAGCGCCTACACGCATGATTTGATTAAGTTTTTAAACAGCAGATTGACCGCTTGTGTCAATCTAAATCGTTCATATGGTTTAGCTTTTTGTTTCGCTGCCCCTTGACCGAGGAGCGCATTATACGGAGACTTTGCTTGCTTGCAACACTTTTTTTAATCTTTTTTTAAATAAGTGTTTACTACCATAATAAACATCACTGAAGTCTACGCTTGGCGCCTCCGACGCGCTCGCATATCGGCCACATATGACAAGATAATGCCAGAATTAGACCCATTGAAGCAAATGAAAGACCTTTTTTCCTCGCTTGATGAGATGATAACGGCCGAAATAACCTGAATTAGCCGCCAGTTCAGCGCGCTCATCCGTTATTTTTGACCCGTTAACCGCAATCGCATTGCTTGTGATGAATTTTCTTGCCTGTCCTACAGTCACTTCACCACGGGGCGTGACTGCCACCCCCGACCTGACCAGTAGTTCCACCAAACTGGCATGACTGCCCTCCACTTTGGTACTCGGTAAGCCATCGAGAGCTAACTGGGCAAAATCAGCCTCGGCTAAACCGTTCAAATCTCCTGAAAATAAAGCTTCTGATATTCGCCGCGCAGCATCAAGACCCTCTGCTCCATGGACTAATCGTGTGACTTCGGCGGCTAGAATTCCTTGCGCCTGCTTTCGCCCATCTACATTGGCGTCTGCTTGTTCAATTTCCGTGATAGCTTCCATCGACAAAAACGTAAAAAAACGTAGAAACCGATAAGCATCTTCGTCGGCAGTATTCATCCAAAACTGGTAAAAAGCGTAAGGAGATGTTTTCGCGGGGTCAAGCCAAACCGTGCCGGACTCTGTTTTACCGAACTTGGTGCCGTCTGCTTTTGTGACCAAGGGCAAAGTTGCGCCAAACACCTGCGCCTGATGCAACCGACGCGTCAAATCAATCCCTCCTGTGATATTGCCCCACTGGTCACTTCCACCGATTTGAACTGAGCAGCCATGACGTCGATACAACTCCGCAAAATCATTACTCTGCATAATCATGTAGGTGAATTCTGTAAATGAAATGCCCGCACCGTCTCGAGCTAGACGTTGCTTGACAGACTCTTTCTGAATCATGTTATTAACGGAAAAATGCTTTCCCGTGTCACGGAGAAAATCAAGCAAATCGACACCGGCAGTCCAATCAAGATTATTCACTACCTTGGCTGGATTAGACGACGCCTCGAAATCGACAAACTGAGCAGTTTGACGCTGTATTTTATCTACCCACTGACCCACAGTATCAGCGCTGTTTAATTTTCGCTCTTCCGCTTTGAAACTAGGGTCGCCAATAAGGCCCGTCGCGCCTCCAACTAAAATAATCGGGCTGTGTCCGGCAAGTTGAAAACGGCGCAAGGCAAGAAGCGGAACCAAGCTACCAATATGCAGACTATCGGCAGTTGGATCAAAACCCGAGTAAACCGTTTGAGGTCCGCTAGCAAGATGGGCTTGCAAATCACGCTCCGAAGTAAGCTGTGCAATCAATTGTCGGGATTGTAAATCATCCAAAATAGCGGCTGACATTGTCTATTTTAACTCCTAAATAGGATTCAATTAAGTCCAACGCGAAACAATACAGGTTTAAATCGGACTTACTAGTGTGAAATCATGAAATTGTTGCATAAAAAAATCAAAATATCGCGAGTTTTCAATCATTAAGCGATTTTATTTTGTTATACTTTCTTTCCATAAAACTTATAAATAGTTTGCCACCCGACACAGGCTACGAATCCGCTTTATGGTTGAAAACCGACACGCTGTTCCACTGAAATCACCGACCGCCAATAATAACTGGCGTCAACGGTTACTCCGCTTTCAACAAATATGCCCGTCAGTTCGATTACCAGCCACGGTTGGCGGACTAAGTCTGTGCTTGTTAGTTTTGGCATTTAGCAGTATGCCGGCACACAAGGAGTCGGCACGAGATAAAACTGCATCCAACACTAACGACCCCGCTCAGCGCGAGACTATTTCATTGCCGCTTCCCCTGCGATTTTCAGCAATCGATAATCATGGGACGGATCATGGCAATCACACAGGCATTAAAAGTCCACGCCAGAACCAACCCAATAACTCATCATCCTTAACGCGAAAAAATACAGGAGGCACCTCAAGTGCCGTAACTCATACCCATTCGCTGGTGGTGAGCGCTGAAGCAGCGAACGCCTCCACTAAAACAAAGCATAAACGGTCTCTTCAACCGATCAAACCTGGCGACAACTTATCGATGGTGTTTGATCGTGTTGGGCTCAGCGCTCGCGAAGTCTTGAATGTAGTGAACTCAAGCACTGAAGGCAAAGCCCTGACTCGCATGTTTCCAGGGGAAAGCCTCGAATTTATTACTAATGAAAATGGTCTGCTCATCGAGGTGATAAGAAGAAAATCGCTGCTTGAAAGCGTCCACTTTACTCGCACCAATGAGCAAGCCGAATTTATTGTGACCACTCATACGCGGCAACCTGAGGTAAGAGTGGTTTACCGAAGCGCCAAAGTAAGTGACTCTCTGTCAATGTCAGCCCAACGCGCTGACATTTCACCCTCCACGACAATGAATATGGCCAACATATTTGGTGGCGTAATTGACTTTGTGCTGGATGTGCGTGATGGCGATCAATTTACCGTGGCTTTTGAAGAACATTTTTTAGACGGTGAAAAAATTGATGAGGGGGCCGTCATCGCCGCTCAATACGTTAATCGTGGCAAAACCTACAATGCCTTTCGTTACACCGACCCCGATGGCGATACTGCCTACTACAATGAAAATGGTGTCAGTATGCGTAAGGCGTTTTTACGCGCCCCATTAGATTTTACTCGCATCAGTTCTGGCTTTAATATGCGGCGCTTACATCCTATTACTAAACAAGTTAAACCGCATCGGGGTATTGATTATGCGGCACCGCGTGGCACGCCTATTTTCTCTACAGGCGACGGTCGAGTGATTGAGTCAAGCCGAAGCAGAGCAAATGGTAATTATATTTTTATTCGACACGGTGAATCTTATATCACCAAATACCTGCATCTTCATCGGCGCTCAGTCTCCAAAGGTCAACGAATCAAGCAAGGGCAAATCATTGGCCAGGTCGGCTGCACCGGCCTATGCAGCGGACCTCACCTTCACTATGAGTTTTTAGTGGACGGGGTGCACCGAAATCCTCGTACAATTCTAAAAAAACTGCCCAAGGCAAAACGGCTTAGCACAAAGTATAAAACTGACTTTATTGCAGCTATTACTAGTACTCAAATGCAGTTGGTAAGTAATAGTAGCGCTTTTACACTCGCCAGCCATCGATGACGTCGCTTTATATCGGGCTAATGTCTGGCACTAGCGTCGATAGTATAGACGCTGCATTACTCGACCTGAGTGATCCGAGCAAGCTAAGATTATTAGCGACGCATAACCACGCCATACCCCAAACAATTAAACGTTTAATTCACAAGCTATGCCAACCAAGCGATAATGAAATTGAGACAATGGGCCGGCTTGACCGAGATTTGGGCCGATTATTCGCCGAGGCAGCAACAACACTGCTTAAAAAAAGCCAGCACTCGAAGGATGATATAGCGGCCATCGGAAGCCATGGGCAAACCATTCGTCATGGGCCGTCAGCAATGCCAGATATTCAGCCAAGCTTCAGCTTACAAATCGCCGATCCCAATACCATCGCTGAGTTGACGGGTATCACGACAGTGGCTGATTTTCGTCGTCGCGACATTGCAGCAGGCGGTCAGGGTGCGCCATTAACACCGGCGTTTCATCGCGCCATCTGCGTTGGGCAGACTCAACCCTGCGTCATTTTAAATCTTGGCGGCATTGCCAATCTCACGCTTATAACCAAAAATGAAATCGTCAGTGGTTTTGATACAGGACCCGCTAATACTCTATTGGATGGTTGGATTGAGCGACACAAACAACGCCGCTTTGACGACAAAGGTCAATGGGCGAGCACAGGGCAATGTCAATTGGCATTGTTAGAGCATTTAAAAAAACACCCCTACTTTAGCTTGCCGGCACCTAAAAGCACTGGCAGAGAACAATTTAACCTCGAATGGTTGGATCAAATTCTGAACGATACTGATGCGCAAAATTTAGCCGCTGAAGATGTGCAAGCCACTCTAACGCAACTGACCTGCGACACGATCGCAAAGGAATTATTGCAGCTACCGAATAAGGTCAATGCGGTGTATTGCTGCGGTGGAGGTGCTCACAATAGTTTTTTATTGGGGCAGTTAGCGATCGCTTGTCCCGATTATCAGATAACGACCACACAGGCGCTTGGTATTGATCCTGACTGGCTTGAGGCGTCGGCTTTTGCTTGGCTTGCGCAGCAAAACTTAGCCAAGCAATCGATCGATCTAGGCAAGGCAACACGTGCCAAAAATGCTGCCATCTTGGGCGGCATTTATCTTGCCTAACGGCCATTGAAACGCTAAAAAATGAGATGACGAGAGATTAAACAGAAAATGAAGAACCACACCCGCAGGTGGAATCGGCATTGGGGTTATCAACGATAAAGCGAGAGCCTTCGAGCCCTTCGGTGTAATCGACGCTGCCACCAGCTAAATATTGGTAACTCATCGAGTCCACTACGAGGCTGACACCCGCATTGTCAATAACTGCATCATCATCAGCGACCAACTCATCAAAAGTAAAGCCGTACTGAAAACCCGCGCAGCCACCACCAGTGACAAACACGCGCAGCTTTAGGGCGGCATTCTCTTCTTCATCGATCAGGCTTTTAACCTTGATCGCAGCACGCTCAGTGAACAGGAGTGCTGACGATTGATGAGCGGTATCTGTACTCATGCGATTCCTTTGAATGGGGTTAATGTGAAATCCGTGCTGATATTCACACGGCCTAATAACAATAGAGTAATTATAACACAAGCCGACATGAGCATTTTTACTTATTAAGACAGACCAACAACTGAGGCTTTTAAACCGCCTTTAGCCGTTGAGGCCCGAATCGACGTACTGGCCTAAAATATCATCAGAATCAATAGCTTGACTAACAACTTCAGGTGCTTCGAGGCGGTTTTTCGGAGAATCTTTGGTGTACATCAAGCCTCCATTAATTTGCGCACCTTTCACCATTTCCATCATTTGATAGTGGACATCACCACAAACCAATGCCTTGGCCGCTAGCTCTACTCGTTTCGATGAATAGACATTCCCTTCTATTTGACCGTTAACGATGATCACTGGTGCACACACATCGCCTCTTACTTGTCCACTGTTTTGAATTCTTACCTGCGAGGTCTCACAGCAAGGGTCAGCAATGATATTTCCAACCACGCTACCTTCGATCTCAAGGCACCCTGAAAACTTTATTTCACCACTAATCTCTGTGCCTGTCGCGATTAACGTCGTGGTGTCTGCACCGATCAGCGTACCCTTGGTTTTATTATTAAACATCAATTAGCTCCTAGCAGTGCCTGCCATTGAAAACTTCGTGTGACTTTCTGTGATTTTTTTGTGCTTGTCTCAGCGCTGATGACAATGCTAACAGGCTGGAGTTCTTGCGGCAATTTGAATTGTCCCTGCATGCGTTGAAAAAAACGAAACCGTAATCGAGCAGGCATAGAATCTGTTACCCCAGGTAAATCTGAAAAAGCTATGCGCTCTACGCCATGTGGACCTTGCACCAATAATTCCATCATGACCGACCCTTTGAGCACCGAATGCTTTGTCGCTGACTGAGTTAAAATGGCGGTATAATGATAAAAGTCAGTATCTGCATCATAACTGAGATAAAAGTCATGAATTGCTAGACCTATCGCCAATTCATCAGGTGCCATCAAGCCTCGATAAAACGCAATATCGGCTTCTAAATCAGTAATCTCTTGGCCGTAAGTCAGTAATGACAATCGCACCTCTTCATTCGCCATTCGCGCAATTTCTGCCGCCTTATCAGAGCTGACTGATCGCTGGCGAGCGAGCGCGACATCCTGCTCAAGCTCAGTCACCAACTGGCTAAGATCGGCATTTTGTATGATTAAGCGGTCGCTTTCAGCAAGCCCTATTCGATAACTTAGATAAAACCCTACAGCAACCATAAGCAACATAATGGCAATTAATAAAGCGACTCGAAAAGTATTATATGCGGTTAGTCGAAGTACAAAACTCTGGCCTATTTTCATAATTTCCTTTAGGGCAGCAAGGCAATGTTGGACAGGCCAATCGTTTCTGGCCAGTCCAACATAATGTTCATAACTTGAATCGCCTGACCAGCGGCACCCTTTACCAAATTATCTTCAACGACCAAAATAGCAAGCATTGAGGACGAAGCGATTGGCTGAACACTGATACGGCAGACATTCGTGCCTTTAACACTTCGTGTCTCTGGATATTGGCCTGCCGGTAGAATATCGACAAACGGTTCATCGATAAAGCGCTGCTCATAAAGGGCTTGAAAATCTTCGGTAAAGTTTTTGGGCTTACAATACAAAGTGGAATGAATTCCACGAATCATCGGCAACAAGTGTGGCACGAAAGTAAGCGTGACCGCTTTACCGGCCATCGCATTAAGGCCTTGCTCAATCTCAGGCAAGTGTCGGTGTCCTGACACCCCATACGCCTTAAAATTATCGCTGACCTCTGAAAATAAATTAGCCACGCTGGCTTGCTTGCCAGCGCCACTTATGCCGGAAGCCGAATTAGCAATGAGCGAATCTGTCTCTATTAAACCCTGCTCCAACAACGGTAAAAAACCAAGTTGCACCGAAGTGGGATAACAACCAGGGCAGGCTAATAACTGAGCGCCCCTAATCTGTTCACGATGCGTTTCAGGTAAGGCGTAAACGGCCGAGGCAATTAATTCAGGGCAGGCATGCTTAACACCGTACCAATGCTCCCATTGGGCCACATCTTTTAATCTAAAATCAGCAGATAAATCAATTACTTTTACGCCAAGGCTCATTAACTCGGGCATCATATTCATTGCCACAGCATGAGGTGTGGCAAAGAAGATGACCTCGCAAGAAGCCGCTAAATCCTTTGCTTGAGGCGCCGAAAAAGCCAGTTCACAGTGGCCGCGTAAGTTTGGCCAATAATCTGCCAAACGAACACCTGCCTCACTACGAGAAGTCACTCGGGTCAATTCAACCTGTGGATGACCCAATAATAAACGCAGCAATTCTGAGCCGGTATAACCCGTTGCGCCAATGACACCAACACGAACAGTTGGGCTAGTTGTATTCACTGTATTGTCCTTTTTTCGAGGCCTGCACTTAAAGTCAGATCATACTAGGCTAAAATCTTCCGCCATGCGTACAATAATCAAACAGAAGACCCTGTGTTTTCATTATAACGTCAACCTTAAGACGCGATGATAAAAGTCCCAAGGGCAAAACAAAAGTGCATTCTTTGCATTACCATGACAAGATGCTATTAAATAACATAAACACACAAAACAAAACTTTAAATAGGGTGATGAATAACCATCACCTGTGGCAATTTAGACTACCCATGAGCAATTAAGCCATGTTATGGATCAAGGCCCTGCATATTATCTTTGTTGTCTGCTGGTTTGCGGGTATTTTTTCCCTGCCTCGCCTTTTTGTTTACCATGCGATGTCAACCGAAGACTCTGTGAAGTCACAGCTACTTATAATGGAGCAAAAACTTTACCGTTTCATCACACCCTTTTCATATTTAGCGATCGGCTTTGGGGCTTGGCTAGCAAGCTTTAATCTTGACTATTACCGGTCCCAACCGTGGTTTTGGGCCAAGCTGGCATGCGTTGCCTGCCTGCTGGCTTATCATATTCAGTGCGGTCGCTACATTCGCCGCTTCGCCTCAGGTGAACAACCACACAGCCATACCTTTTATCGCTGGTTTAATGAAGCACCCGTGATTGCCTTATTTGCCATCGTGATTCTCGTCGTCGTCAGACCCTTTAGCCTTTAGGCCTCAACATGCCAAATACACGAAAATCTAATTATAATGCTATATCGACAACCGCCTTGGCCAAGTACTTTGATATTCCCAGCCAAACGTTATTCAACTTTCTCACTGAAAAGTCATGGATAGAAAAAATAGGCACGCACTGGCGTCTTACAGGCAAAGGTGAATTTGAAGGCGGTGAATACATTCAAAGTTTAAAGTTTGGTGAATATATTGGCTGGCCTAAAACAATTATTGAACACATTATCTTTCAGGAATTACTCGATATACCCCTCAATGTTGAAACATTAGGTAAACGCTTTGATATTGGTAGTCATCGCTTCAATGCATTACTGGCAGAATTAGGCTGGCAAACTCGCTTTCATAAGGGCTGGACGATCACTTCTTTAGGTAAAAATTTAGGCGGCATAGAAAAAGAACACACAGAATCTGGCGTACCCTATACGGTATGGCCTAGAGACATAATAGATCAACCAGGACTGGAACAAGCATTAGAACAATTGAGTGCCAAAGAGCAGTCGACAGAAGTGACATCTGGTGTCTCTAAAAAAACTTCGCCCAGCAAACAACAAGCCGCCTTAAACTTTAATGAAAAAATAAATTGGCACACCCGAGATGGCCATAATACGACAAATCAACAACACCATCATGTCTGCAATTGGCTTTACTTAATGAGTGTTGTCCACGCCTATCGCTGGCCTTTAGCTGATAAAAAAATGGGCTGTTGCGACTTTTATTTGCCTCAAGCAAACGTCCATATAGAGTGCTGGCAACTTCATGAAGAAGCCGCTTCAATTAGCCAAAAACTTTTACGGATAGATTACTATGAAAAGCAGAATCTGGCTTTTTTAGAATTAAAAAGCGAGGATCTGAACCGCCTTGATAACGTTCTACCGAAACTTTTATTGAAGTATGGCATCACCGTTTATTAGCAATAATAGCTGGCGGTCGCTCATGACTGTAGGATAGAACTCTCAAGCTAATACTTTTGCTCTAAATCAACCAAACCTTGAAGAGGCAGGCCATCGATATACGCGCGGATATTCTCAACAAATGGCTGGGCTAGTCGCTCCAGTATTTGCGGCGAACTCCATGAAATATGCGGCGATAATCGCACAGACTGATGGTGATAAAGCCAATGCCCTTCGGGTAAAGGTTCAGGTTCAACCACATCGAGTGACGCTAATCCCACCTGACCACTTTCCAAGGCTTCAAGTAATGCTTGCTGATCAATCAGCGAACCTCTGGCTACATTTATTAAATGCACCCCCGGCAAACAATAAGATAATGTCGCCCGATTAATAATGTGATGGGTTGACGCGGTCGCTGGGGCAGCTAACACAACATGGTCAGCATCTGATAGCAGAGCCTGCAAATCACCTACGGCCTCAATACCCTCAGGCCATTCACTGCGCGGTTGACGCGCAAGCACTTTTACGTGAATGCCAAACGCCAATGCTCGTTCAGCCACTAACCGACCGATGGAACCAAAACCTAATAACGCTAAGGTATTGCCGCTGGTTTGAGATAATTCAGCACTATGCCATTGTTCAGGGGGTTGCGAGATCCAAGCAGAGGGCAGTTTTTTATCCGCAGTCAGCACCATTGCCATTACCCATTCAGCAATCGGCAAAGAGTGCGCGCCGCGAGAGCAAGTTAATGACCGGTTGCCTATTAATTCAAATGGGAAATAATCGACCCCTGTGCCGAAAACGTGCAACCACTTAAGCGACGAGTTAGGGCTGCGTTCAGGACTCAAAAATTCTTCTAGCTGATGGTTTTCTTCAACGCCCAATGTCAGCAATATTTCTGGATTGACTGTCGGCGGTATCTCTTCATTAGGCGGCAATACAAGCAATTCAATCGATGGACTCAACTGCTTGATTTCTGACTCTAACGCTGGCGCCGAAAAAGGTAGTACTATCTGCATTGAGCTTCTGCCCCTTAATAACGAATGAGTATAATGAACGGATTAGCCGCGACCAAGAAGTTCACGGTTTTTCTCTTTTAAGCGATCACTTTTTTTAAGTAAAACATACAACGCACCGCTACCCCCATGATGTTTTTGCGCACTATGATAAGCCATTACCTGCGGAATCTCTTTTAACCATTTCGCAGTATAACTTTTTAATTTAGCTTGCTGATTAATATTTCGCTCACCTTTACCGTGTAAGATCAACAAACAGCGAGCGTCACAAGCCGTTGCCTCGACAATGAATCTAAACACCTCTTGGCGCGCCTCAACCACCGTCTTACGATGCAGATCTAAGCGACCATCGATACTGTACTTGCCGAGGCGAAATTTTTTAAACACGCCATCTTGAATGCCTGCGCGTTTAAAGCTCAAGATATCCAACGGTTTGACTAAATCAACATAGTCGTCAGACACTGAAGCTATGGGATTGATATCAATAGCGGATTGTTGATCGCCAACCGCTGCCTGTCGCTGATAAGCCTTGGTGTCGGTGCTAGCAGAGATTTTTAACTGGGCACGGTCAATTGGCTTAAGCGGCTTTACACCGTCGAGTTGTTGGCGGAATAAATTATCGTCATCATCCATAATTACACCTTTTTTGTACTGCCCGTATTTTTACTTTCGCCAATGGATCAAGCCTTTACCAATAAGGCTCAATAACGCTAAACTTTCTCTGTGATATTGTTGTTAATTATATTCTATAACCATACAAGCTCTTCATTCTAAATGAACCAGGCATAAACTCATGTGCGTTAAGGTTACTTAGGACCCCAATGAAAATAGTGATACTGCAACATGTACCCTTCGAAGGGCCGGCTGCCATCCGAACATGGGCGAGGTCTAATGGTCATGAATTGCGCTGTTTTGTTGCCAGCCATGGCGCTGAACTGCCCAGCATCGATAGCTTTGACAGCCTAATTATCATGGGCGGACCCATGAGCGTCAATGACCAATTCACATGGATGGCCAAGGAAATGGATCTGATACGATCCGCAATTACTGCTCAGCGGTATGTCATCGGCATTTGTTTAGGCGCTCAATTAATCGCGGCCTCACTAGGGGCTGAAATAACACCGCACGATCAGCGAGAAATTGGCTGGTTCAATGTTGAATACGGTTTGTCGCCTGAACAAGAAATAGCACATCCGCATTGGTCTAATGGCCTATTCCCGCCCCAATTCATGCCGTTGCATTGGCATGGAGATCGCTTTGACATTCCTCCCAATGCGACAGCAATTATTCGTTCAGAGGCCTGCGAGAATCAAGGCTTCATTGTCGGCGAATACACCATCGCGCTTCAGTTCCATTTAGAATTTGATCAATCGGCAGCGGTAAGAGTCATTCACGCTTGCAAAAATGAACTTTTGGAAGGCGGTTCTTATGTTCAAACCGAGCAGGAAATACTGAGCAATGAGCAGGCATTTCATAATGCCAACGCACTGTTGTTTTTATTGCTTGAGGCAATGGCGACACACTTCTTAACGGCTGATTAAAAAATCTCTTCCGGCCGAATGTCAAATCGCTGGGCAGAGGCACTATCAACATTTTCATAACGGGCCGGATCTGTTGCTTTTAGCCGGTTAAGCTGCGCCTGAAGTTCGGCTGTAATATCTTGCCGAATAACAATTTCAACCCGCCGATTAATCGCTCGTGATGCCGAATCAATATTTGGAGTTAAGGGGCTGTTATCGGCAAAACCACTTACAACAAAGCGCGCAGAATCAAGCACTCCTTCACTCAAAAGTGCGTGAGCCACACTTACCGCGCGAGCACTTGAAAGCTCCCAATTCGATCGGAATCGAGCGGTTGAAATAGCAATGTTATCCGAATGACCCTGCACATGAATATTGCCAGGTTTATCGGTTAACACATCACGTACATCGAAAAGTACTTGGTCAAAGCCCGCCGATAAACGGGCAGAACCTGAATCGAAAGAACCTTGTTCTTTAATTCTAACCGTAATCTCCCTTCCTCGCGTTTCTATCTCAACCTCACCTTTTATTATTTGCTCTGATAAAGCATTCGCCAAATCAACGGCATCTTCACGGGTTTGTAATGTCAAATTCTCAAGCTGTTTACGCAAGGCATCGTCAGCGCCGTCACTAGCGGGGTCGGAATCAACTGGTAGATTTTTTAACTGCTGATCGATAGTTTCTTGTATCACAGTATTAATAACGGTTGGCTCTGTTCGCCCCGGACTAAACTCTTGAGCAATAATACTTGTTCCTAAAGGGATATCATCAGCGTCTACCACGCGCTGAACGCCAAAGGCCATTCGCATTGAGCCGGCTAAACGCTTAAACTTAATGGCATCCATCTCGGCAAAAGAAAGAAGTAACACAAAAAAACACATCAGCAGCGCCATTAAATCTGCAAAGGTACCCATGTAAGCCGGTAATCCCTCGGGCGGACAATCACATTCTTCTTTATTTTGTGACATTTTTCATCACCCTCAAGCGACGGTTTGGATGCCGACTAAGCCGTCAACTCACGTTTATTAGCAGGAAGATAATTACGAAGCATTGAGTCTATTATCCGTGGATTTTGACCACCTTGAATACCCATCAAAGCGTCAATAATCATATGCTTTATTCGGCTTTCCTCATTTTTACGCAAGGACACCTTGTCTGAAATGGGTAAGGCAATCATATGGGCAATCATGGCACCATAAAGGGTGGTTAACAATGCGATGGCCATGGCGGGGCCAATCGAAGACGGGTCAGACATATTAGCTAACATTGCCACTAAACCTATCAGCGTGCCAACCATGCCCATAGCCGGTGCCGTATCGCCAATCTGGCGCCAAATAGCAGCGCCAATTTCGTGCCGTTTGGTGGTCTCATTCAAATCTTTGAGTAATAAATTTCTTACAATATCAGCATCATGGCCATCGACCAGCAACTCGATACCCTTGCGCAAGAATGGATGACTTAATTCCTTATTTTCAAGAGCAAGCAAACCACTTTTGCGCGCTATATCGGCCAATTCAACAACCTCGTCTATTAAACCAATAGGGTCGATTGGCTTAACGATAAACGCTTTACCCGCTACTCGAAAACAGCTTAAAAACTGCGGCAAACTAAATTTCATTAACACCACAAATATGGTTCCAACTACGACGATCATAACGGCAGGAATGTCAAAATAAATACCAAGGCCGCCACTCAGTGACATCGCCAGGCCAATAATTAAAAAAGCGCCGACAATTCCTACTAAGGTTGCTAAATCCACTCCAGACCCCACATTTGGCTAATTAAAAATTCATTCACTTTAAGTCAGTATACAGGCTGTGCGAAACAATGCTTTACCTCATCACTTGAAATGGCCCAATACATCAATAAGACTGGTTTCTTTTAACAATAATCATAGCAAGATACAGCGATCGATTGAAATAGGATGCAAACGAGACTGCATAAACAAAAAAAAATTGATATTATATTTCTCTGCGTTGAAGAACCATCAACACATGTAATGTTTATTAATCGATCGAATCATTGAGACGTATAACGAATTATGACTAAAGCCAAACAAAAACCCGATTTTGAGCAATCGCTAGCTGAACTCGAAGCATTGGTCGATGCGCTAGAGACCGGCGACCTCAGTTTAGAACAGTCATTGACCAGCTTTGAAAAAGGCATCGAGCTAACCCGTAGCTGTCAAACCGCGCTTAATGAAGCCGAGCAGACAGTCAAGATCCTCACGGAGAAAAACGGCCAGCCAATTCTTGAAGATATGCCTGCTAGCGATGACGACTAATAGTCTAGACGCTTATTGCGTACAACATCAGCAAAGACTCGAACGTTTTTTAATCGAAGCAATAAACGCGCATACGCAATCTATTACTCAGATACCAGCAGCAAAACCGTTGCTTGATGCTCTTCGCTACAGCAGTTTAGGCGGAGGCAAACGCATTCGTGCAATGTTGGTTTATATGGCTGCCCAAGCGTGTCAATCCTCCGACATTGAGTCAGAGATGGTCGATTGCGCGGCTGCCGCGGTCGAACTCATACATTGCTACTCATTGATTCATGATGATTTACCCGCCATGGACGATGATGACTTGCGCCGAGGCAAACCCAGTTGTCATATCGCATTTGGAGAAGCCAATGCGATCTTGGCTGGCGATGCACTCCAAACCTTAGCATTTACAATGCTAACCAAAGCAGGCCGTAGCGATGATCAACTTCGCTTGGTGTTGCTTGCACAGCTGACAGAAGCAGCGGGTATTAATGGGATGATTGGCGGCCAAGCCATTGATCTCGCTGTTACCAATAAAACATTATCTTATTCTGAGCTTGTCGCTATGCACCGCTTAAAAACGGGAGCATTAATAGAGGCAGCGGTTGCTATGGGAGCGAGCTGCTCAAAAGCAACGACGCATCAACAGCAAGCCTTATCAGATTATGCGCAAGCCATTGGTCTGGCGTTTCAAATTCAGGATGACATTCTTGATATTGAAGGCGAATCGATTGATATTGGTAAAACCAAAGGCGCTGATATTGCCGCCAATAAAGCAACCTACCCCGCAATTTTAGGGCTACAGGCAGCCAAAGCTGAGGCGCAAGCACTCTGCGATAAAGCCTTAATCAGTTTATCGATATTTGATCAAGACGCGGCACCCCTGCGTGATCTAGCTCATTTCATTGTTAATAGATCACATTAAAATCATGCACTTAATCGGTGTTTAACGCTCCATCATCGACCCCACTGTCGCAACTGCACGCGGTAAGTCATCTTTTCGCTAAAACCATCTGTTCATCGGTATTATTTATGTTCAAAAGAAGGACGTAATAGTCGAGTAATCAAGTCTCGAGTGCGGTAAGATGGAACCATAATATGTTAAAAACCAGTAATTAAGGCCAGCTCAGTACAATGATCCATACTCAATGACCAAACCTCGCCAATACCACTGTTTTCCCGAACAACGGCCGGAAACGCCGTTACTCGATCTAGCACCACTGCCGGAGTTATTACGAGGCCTTGATGAATCGCAATTACCGCAATTGGCTGACGAACTGCGTGCGCATTTACTTTATTGTGTCGGTCAATCTGGCGGCCACTTTGGTGCGGGGCTGGGCGTGGTTGAACTCACCGTTGCGCTGCACTATTTACTCGACACGCCGCGCGACAAATTAGTGTGGGATGTTGGTCACCAAACTTACCCGCATAAGATTTTAACTGGCCGTCGCGACAGTATGCTAACCATGCGTCAAACCGACGGTTTAGCAGGCTTTCCCAAACGCAGCGAAAGTGAGTACGACAGTTTTGGCGTCGGGCATTCCAGCACCAGTATTAGTGCCGCTTTAGGGATGGCCATCGGCTACCAAGATGAACAACCGCCACGTCAAACCGTAGCGGTGATTGGCGATGGCGCTATGACCGCGGGCATGGTCTTCGAAGCGCTTAACCATGCAGCCGATACCGATGCAAACATGCTGGTTATCGTCAATGACAACATGATGTCAATTTCAAAGAACACCGGCGGATTGGCAACTTACTTCTCTAAAATATGGGCCAGCAAAACGTATATTCAATTACGTGCCGGCAGTAAAAAAGTACTCTCTAAAATTCCACCCGCATGGGAATTAGCACAGCGAACAGAAGAACATATGAAAGGCATGGTAGCGCCTGGCACATTGTTTGAAGAATTAGGGTTTAACTATATTGGACCTATCGACGGCCATGATCTTAGCTCACTTATCCCAACATTGCGTAACATGTTATTAATGAAAGGGCCGCGATTGCTGCATATCAATACCACAAAAGGCAAAGGCTTTGCTCCAGCAGAGGCTGACCCTGTAGGATTTCATGCCGTCAATAAAATCGAGCAACCAATCCAAGATAAAACCGAAAAAGCTCTCGCCGAGACAATCGCGAAAAAAAGCACCAGCGCGCTTGCATCTAAAAAAATCAAATACCAAGATGTTTTTGGCCAATGGCTTTGCGACATGGCAGCACAAGACCCTGCACTGATTGGCATTACGCCGGCCATGTGCGAGGGCTCAGGAATGGTCGACTTTGCCGAGCGTTTTCCCGAACGTTATCACGACGTGGCAATCGCAGAACAGCATGCCGTTACCTTTGCCGCGGGGTTAGCCTGCGAAGGAAAAAAACCTGTTGTCGCTATTTATTCGACCTTTTTGCAACGGGCTTATGATCAACTAATTCATGATGTTGCATTGCAAAATCTCGATGTCACGTTTGGCATTGATCGTGCTGGACTTGTGGGGGAAGACGGCCCTACTCACGCTGGAAGCTTTGACTTATCTTTCTTGCGCTGCATACCAAATATGATAGTCATGGCACCATCCGATGAAAATGAGACTCGGCAATTACTGTTCACTGGCTACCAATTTAATGGCCCCGCGGCTATTCGCTACCCTCGCGGAGTAGGACCCGGTACGCCAATTAATACTGAAATGAAAACGCTGCCTATCGGCCAAGGAATATTACGCCGAAGCGGTCTGAGGGTCGCTATTTTAAACTTCGGCACGCTGCTAACACATGCTATTGAAACAGCTGAACTGCATAATTACACCGTCGCTGACATGCGCTTTGTGAAACCTTTGGATGAAGCCTTAATTGACTCGCTTGCCTCATCGCATGATCTACTTGTCACACTTGAAGAAAATACGATTCAGGGCGGCGCAGGTTCTGCTGTGCTTGAGTATTTACAACAAGCAGGTGTTACCACACCCACTCTGCAACTTGGCTTGCCCGATCGTTTTGTTGATCATGGCAAGCACCACGACTTGCTTGCAAGTTGCGGTTTAGATAAAACTGGAATCGAACAAGCCATTTCACGGCGACTAGCCTCTTTAGTAATTGATCATCAACAACAATGGGCAAATGAATCTAACCAATAGCTCTAGCAATAAATATTTTTTTAACCGCGGCAAATAATTATTCTTCGATGATATGACCTAGCTTACCGGCCTTAGTCTCTAGATATTTTTCATTATGTGAATTTCGGCCAGTGCTAATCGGTAAACGTTCTACCACATTGAGTCCCAACTCAGTCAATGCTGCAACCTTCTCTGGGTTATTCGTCATGAGACGGACTTGACTCACTGAAAAATGAGCCAGCATTGATTGGCAAATACTGTAATCACGTAAGTCGGCACTAAATCCTAAAGATTCATTTGCTTCAACCGTGTCTGCACCGCCGTCTTGTAACTGATAGGCCTTTACTTTATTGAGCAAACCGATCCCGCGGCCTTCTTGCTTGAGGTACAACAAAATCCCCCGACCCGCTTCAGCAATAGCCGCCAAGCCAAATTCAAGTTGAGCACCACAATCACAGCGCAGACTAAACAACGCGTCGCCTGTTAAACATTCAGAATGCACTCTCGCTAACACCGGATCGGTTGTTGAGAGATCACCTAAAGTCAAGGCAATATGTTCTTTGCCGGTCGCCTCATCATGAAATCCATGCATCTGAAATTCACCCCATCGCGTGGGAAGCTTGCAGGATTCAACAAATTTAACGCTCAACTCTGAACTCCTAATGAAGAAACAACCAATTAAATAAACAAGGGCGTGAATTCTACCATGCTGGCGACAGTTTGCGGTTGACTAACAGTCGCCAAACAAGTCGAATCTTAGCAATCCGCAACAAAACTGGCCGTTAATGCGCCTCAGCAAGACTCAGTTTGGCCGTACACGATAAATTCTACCTGCCAAATCATCACTGATATAAACGCTGCCTTGTGCATCTTGGATCACTCCTGCCGGACGACCTAACACCTTTTGATCAAGCAGAAATCCCGATAAAAAGTCTCTCGATTGAATACTGCCATCGTCATCCCAGTGCAATGAAATCACTTTGTATCCGTCGAGATCGGATCGATTCCATGAGCCATGAAGGGCCACCACGGCGCTACGCTGATAAATAGATGGCAATGACTTAATTTTTCGTAAAAAATGAATTCCTAACGGCGCATTATGAGGCCTAAACTGAAATGATGGTGGTCGAGTGACGGCTAGTAAATCAACCCGATCCTGCCCCATAGCAGGATCCGGTTGATTATCCCCATGGTAGTAAGGCCACCCATAAAAGCCACCATCAACGATGTGATTTAATTCATCGGGCGGAAAATTGTCCCCCAACATATCTCGGCTATTTTCTGTTGCAAACAGCTCCTTAGACCATGGCGTCCAATCAAAACCAACGCTATTTCGAAGACCGCTGGCAACAATCGTTGGACCTGAACCATCAAGCTCAATACGCATCAACGTTGAATAGCGCTCATCGTCAGGCAGACAGTTATTGCATGGCGAGCCAACATTAAAATACAATTGCTCTGCGGCAGAAATTGCCAAGGTTTTAAGGGGATGAAAGCCCTCAAAAGGTAGCTCGTCAATCAACGTTTCAACATCTCCGATCAACTGGCGACTGTCCGAGTCAAAACGCACTCTGCTAATACGATCGGGTTCTGCGAAATACAACCAGCCATCATGCAAAACCACACCATGAGGATTGTTACGCTCATCGAGCAGCGTGGTCCGGCTATCAGCTTGACCATCATTATCCATGTCGCTTAGCAGTACGATTGAATCACTTCCAATATCACTTACAATCACATCGCCAGCCTCGGTAATATGCATCATCCTCGGTCGATCCAGGCCTTCGGCATAAACATTAACGACAAACCCACGAGCTGTTTTTAACTGACCTAGCACTTCATCGCTGGGCACATCCTTTTTAAAATGGCTAGCGTTGGTCAGTAACTGCCATGCAGCGGTACCTGCAGAAGGGTTTTTGATTGCGACAACACTGACCAGCGCACTGAATAGGACTAACAGTATTAGGAATATTTTTTTTATCATTTTAATGGCATACTTTTATAAGTGGGTCGGTTAACGCTGACTCAAGTTTAAGCTCTGTGGCAGTGTTAGTATATAGTCTTTGATTTCATCGCGGACTCGACGATAATGAACCATCGCTTGTTCTGTATTGACAGTATCAGCCGCTAAAGCAGGTGGATCATCAAAACTTCGATGAACCCGCTCAGTATCACCCGTAAAGACTGGGCAATGCTCGTCGGCATGGCCGCACACTGTGACCACAATATCAAACGAATGCTGGGACAACTCATCCAAACGCTCACTACAATGCTGGCTAATATCAATACCAAGTTCAGCCATCGCCTCTACGGCTAGGGGATTTAAGCCATGGCACTCTATGCCCGCTGAAAAGCATTCAATATCCTCGCTGCGATAATGACGGCAAAGGCCCTCGGCCATTTGGCTTCGGCAAGCATTACCCGTGCATAAAAAAAGCAATGTCTTTTTGCTCATGTCTAAACTCTATCCTCAAGAACATTAACGAAGTTATTTTAGAATAAATGACGCATATGAACGAGGCTACTAATTGGATCATTCAT
>MDSY01011895.1_pt1 | contig 19838 bp, 19 predicted proteins | sample 811131 | NCBI WGS metagenome assembly MDSY01 (sample SAMN05326643, study PRJNA326480) | marine metagenome | isolation source: seawater | place: Atlantic Ocean: South West | collected 2010
CAGATCAATCGTAACGTCGAATGTGCGCGTTGCCGGATTTGATTTTGACGCAATTTTTGAGACAGTTCCGTGACGCGATCCATTACCCACAATTTGTACTTTCACCTTGCTGGCAAGCTTGATCCGGCTAACTTCATTTTGCGGAACCGCAACAACTACCGGCAAAATATCCAGGCCGAGAATGGTTGCGGTGGCAGTATCGCGGCGCACGCGCTCGCCTTTTTCGACATGTAATGTTTCAAGAAGACCCGAGACCGGCGCAACAATCACCGTATCACTTAATTGTTCTTCAAGTTTCCGAAGATTAACCTCAGCCGTGGCATAGGCTGCCGCGCGCTCAGCCTGTTCAAGCGGCGCGCTGAAATTTTCTTTGGCAAGACGCTCGGTCACTTCGCGGCGGCGTTTGGCAACTTCAAGATTGGCCTTGGCAGCGTTGATCTGTTCGGCAAGCGTACCTTTATCAAGCCGCACCAAAACATCGCCAGCGGCAACATCATTGCCCTCAACCGCATCAAGTGAAATGATCTGTCCATCAGCATTTGCAGAGACGGTCATTTCAAATTTGGCCTCGCTGACACCGCTTGCCCGAATAATGCGCGTGATTGGCTGATTCTTGACCACTACTGCCGATACCAATAATCCATTTTCTACAGTTACCGTTGGCGCGGTGGTCGTTGACGTGGCGGTGGCTAATGCCGATTCTTGCGATGCGGCGCCATCAGCCTTGCCAAACAAATAACCCGACAGCATCCAGCCAGCCACCACCAACGCAACCACGCCTGCCAACAGGTACGAGGATTTTGATTTCATTGTTAAAGCCTTGCTATTTCCACGGCACCCGCGAGAGTTAATTAGTGAGTTTTATATAGGCGTATTTTACCCTTATCGCAAGGCAACCCGCCTGCACAAAATCATCATCTAACGGCTATTGATAGCCAGCATTAAACAAGTTTTACCATCAATCTTAATCTTGTCAGCCGGTTTGCGCCGCGAGAATTAGCTGGGAAGCCTTGTGCGCCAGCATGATCGTTGGCTCATTCAGATTGGCTGAGGTGATATTCGGAAACACCGAAGCATCAGCAATACGCAGCCGGTCAATACAATGAACCCGCAATGACGGATCAACAACAGCATGCGCTGCATCCGGCCCCATCCGGCAAGTGCCACAAGGATGAAAAACCATGCCGCTTCGTTCCCGAAAATCATCAATGAAGGCCTCATCTGACATGACGGATGGTCCTGTTTCAAAGGGCGCTGTCAACAGCCCTTTTATTGTGGCGTAGCCCGCATCTGGCCAATCAAACGCGCCATTGGTCACACCTAATATGCTTGCAGCAGACATATGTTACCCGCCAGTTTTGCCCAATTATTCTACGTAATCACATTTTGGTGCTAGCAAAAAATCTGAATAAAGCATTCACTTGATCTAACCGTGGTTGCAAATGGAAATGCAAAATAGGCGCAAGATAAATCAAATTAGCTAGACGCCGCCATGTGCCTTTGACCATTCACGCGGATTATTGAGAAAATCTTCAACTGCGGCCAATGTTTTCGCATCAAATCTTTTCGAGTCCTTACATTCGGCCAGAACATCCCACCATGTCGCCAAATAGTGAAGGCTGATTCCACCCTCCGCAAGGCGGGCTGGTGTGTCTTTGAAAATATCGTAATAAAAAATCACAAATGTATGCGCAACCTCGGCACCAGCTGTGCGCATGGCCTCGACAAAATTCAGCTTGCTGCCGCCATCAGTTGTCAGATCTTCGACAAGCAAAATACGCTGACCTTCGGAAATATCGCCTTCAATCCGCGCATCACGGCCAAAGCCTTTTGGCTTTTTGCGGACATATTGCATCGGAAGATGGGTTCGCTCGGCAAGCCATGCCGCAAAGGGAATACCGGCTGTCTCGCCGCCCGCCAAGGCATCAAGTGACTCATAGCCGATGTCGTTTAAAATTACCGTTGCGCCATAATCCATAATGGCCGACCGCATCCGCGGGAAAGAAATGATCTTACGGCAATCGATATAGACCGGACTCATCATGCCAGAGGTCAGTTTAAACGGCTCATCCGCTCGAAACAGAACCGCGTCAATTTCAAGAAGCATCCGTGCCACCGACCGGGCCATCGCAGCCTTGTCATAAACATGCGTGAAGCTGTCACCTGCCATCTTCTTATCCTCGGTCTGTCTTTCAGAAAAAATAGATCAAAAGGCTGCGTATCTTGGGTAAGACAAGCAGCTGGCTGATTCTGGATCATATCGGCTAATTTGCGGCTTGTCATTATACCAGTTGACGTGACGCACGAATACCCGGCACGCCGTCAACCATCATGATCGGGCAAAGCTTTTACGCGCGCGCAGCGCGCTTGCGCTCATGCGGGCAAAGATACATCTTACGAAGCCGCAAATTCAGCGGTGTTACCTCAAGTAATTCATCTTCATTAATGTAGGCCATCATCTGTTCAAGCGACATTCGGCGCGGCGGCACAAGCTTGACCGCCTCATCGGTACCAGATGACCGAACATTTGTAAGCTGTTTTCCTTTAAGAACATTGATTTCAAGATCATTATCACGGTTATGCTCACCGACGATCATGCCCTGATATACCGGTGTCTGCGGCGTCACGAACATTTGCCCGCGATCCTGCAAGTTGAATAGAGCATAGGCAACAGCAACCCCTGAATCAGTTGAAATCAACGCGCCATTACGTCGGCTCTCGATAGGACCTTTGTGCGGCGCATAGGAGTCAAAAATGCGGTTCAAAACACCAGTGCCTCGTGTTTGGGTCAAAAACTGGCTTTGGTAGCCAATGAGGCCACGCGAAGGTGCGCGGAACATAAGGCGGGTTTTGCCTGCACCAGCTGAGCGCATATCCAGCATCTCACCCTTGCGGCGGTTCAAACTGTCAACAACACCACTGGAAAACTCTTCATCTACATCAATGGTCACCTCTTCCATCGGCTCTAACCGCTGACCAGAATCATCTTTTTGATATAAAACCTTTGGCCGCGAGACGGTCATTTCAAACCCTTCGCGGCGCATGGTTTCGATTAACACACCCAATTGCAATTCGCCACGGCCACCGATCTCAAACGAATCCCTGCCACCACTCTCGGCAAATGTAATCGCCACATTGGTTTCCGCTTCAGCTAAAAGCCTCTCACGGATGACAGTCGATGTCACTTTTTTGCCTTCGCGACCCGCTAACGGTGAGTCATTTACCATGATAGTAACTGACATGGTTGGCGGATCAATCGGCGTTGCCAGCAATGGAACAGTAACTTCAGGTGCGCAGATTGTATCTGCAACAGATGTTTTAGCCAAACCAGCAATGCAGATAATGTCTCCAGCCTGAACCTTGTCAACAGGAATACGGGATGCGCCCTCAAACTTAAGAAGCTTGGTTAAACGGCCAGTTTCAATAACCTTTCCATCAAGGTTCAAACCACGAACACTGTCATTGACTGAAGCACTGCCTTGCGCAACCCGCCCGACAAGACAGCGGCCAAGATAGGGGTCAGCATCAAGCAAGGTTGCCAGCATGGCAAAAGGCGCGCCCTGATCAACATGTGGCGGCTGAACATGATCAAGGATGACATCAAGAAGCGGATGCAAATTATCACGCGGATCTTCGAGTTCGCGAACACACCAACCACTACGGCCAGATGCGTAGAGAATTGGAAAATCAAGCTGGTCTTCAGATGCATCAAGCGCAACAAACAGATCAAACACTTCATTAACCACCTCTTCAGGGCGGCCATCGCTGCGGTCAATCTTGTTTATAATGACAATCGGCCGCAGCCCCTGCGCCAAAGCTTTGCCGAGAACAAACTTTGTTTGCGGCATTGGCCCTTCGGCAGCGTCAGTAAGCAAAATCACCCCATCAGCCATACTGAGAACGCGTTCGACTTCGCCACCAAAATCAGCATGGCCGGGCGTATCAATAATATTGATACGGACATCTTTCCAAGTGACGGATGTTGGTTTGGCCAGGATGGTGATACCGCGTTCTTTTTCAAGGTCGCCAGAATCCATAAGCCGTTCATCGACCTGCTGGTTTTCGCGGAACATACCGCTTTGTTTCATGATTGAGTCAATAAGCGTGGTTTTGCCATGATCAACATGGGCAATGATGGCTATATTGCGTAGCTCTTGGGTCATATAATGTCTCTTGGGTTGGCGATTTCTATCCGCGCCGCATTCCTATAGCCAAAGCGCCCGAATGGAAAGCATTATTTTAAGAGGCAGATTTATCATCGCTTTGCTCAATCGGTGCAAATAACCAGCCAGCAAGACGACAAGCAGGCCAGACAGCCAGCATTTGCGCCAGAATAAAAAACGGCATATCGCCCGTGTAGATGCCAGAAAAGCTGTCAGTCAATGATCGGGCAATGGTTACAGCTGGGTTGGCAAAGCTTGTTGAGGCGGTAAACCAATAGGCGGCGGTGATGTAAAGTCCAACCATCCACGCCACCGCATCCGGCCGGTGTCTGATGCCGCCAAAAATCACCATTAACAGGCCAAAAGTGGCAACCCATTCAGATCCATATTGATGTATCCCGCTGCGAAGATGCGTTGCATCCTGCAATAATGGCGCGGCAAACATCCAATGCGCCAACAAGGTGCCACAAATGCCACCGGCAATCTGACAGAGGATGTAAAAGACTGCCAGCCTGCCAGACAATGCCCCTTTCAAGGCAAAGGCAGCGCTGACCGCCGGATTAAAATGTGCGCCTGATACCGGCCCAAGCATGGTGATTAACACCACAAGAATGGCACCGGTTGCAATGGTATTGCCAAGCAATGCCAGCGCGACATTATTATTTGCCAAGGTTTCGGCCATGATTCCCGAACCAACAACCGTCGCCACCAAAGCCAATGTTCCGAACCATTCAGCAAATAGCCGTTTTGAAAGATCATTTTGGGTCATTATGTCTTGCCTCGCTTTGGCCGATTGACCGCGCCAGATCACCAATTGTTTCGGCCGTGGGGTGGCTGGCGATCAAGCCACGAATTCTGCGGCTCATTTCTTCATAAGTAGTTTGAAAGGCGGCAACAATCTTTTCATAACTGCCATCAATGGTGGCAGGGTCGGCAACCCCCCAATGCGCCATCTGCGGATGCCCCGGCCAAACAGGACAGGTCTCGCCAGCCGCATTATCGCAAACCGTAACAATCAGATCCATCTTTGGCACATCATCACCGGCAAAGATGTCCCATCGTTTTGAGGTGGCAAAATCAACGTCAATATCATGTTCTTGAAGAACCAGAATCGCATAGGGGTTTGGTTTGCCCGTTGGCTGTGAACCAGCCGAGTAGGCACGAAATTGATTATGGCCTAATGCGCGCAGCACGCCTTCGGCAATCAATGACCGTGCAGAATTCCCCGTGCATAGAAACAAAACATGTAACGGCATAGATGGCATTGTTTTTCCTTATGACCATGATAGGCCCCAGTGAGCATGATAGGCCTTGCCGCGAACAGCAGCGATGCATAACCTGTGAATATGACAAAAATGTTGAAAAAAGCCAATCTGCCAGAAAAAATATGTGCTAGCTGCGGCAGGCCGTTTCAATGGCGCAAAAAATGGGCGCGTGATTGGGAGCAGGTGCGCTTTTGCTCCAAACGCTGTCAAGGCGTTGGCAACGCGCCATCATCACGGTCGCCGCAGGCCTAAAGACAAGGCTTTGCGAATTTCCGCCTCAAGCGCATTGCGAAACCGTGACCGGTCATTGGCCGAAAAAGCTGCATTGCCGCCTTTGCGGCCAGATTGCACCAAAAATGGATCAGCCGCCCGAATATCAGCCATCAAATCACGGGTCGCCAACTGGCCGCCAATATTAGCACTGGTAAATATATCGCCATTATGCCGGATTGCCGCCGCACCATTGCCCAGCACCTTGGCCGCAAGCGGAATGTCCCCCGTGATTACGATATCGCCTTCATGCGCTTGATCGGCAATATGTTTATCGGCCATATCGGCGCCTTCACTGACAATCACCAGCTCGACAAGCGGGTTTGCGGATGGCCGAATGCCGCCATTTGAGACAATCACAAGACGAAGCTGATGGCGGCTGGCAATCTCTTCGGCTTCAGCCTTTACTGGACAGGCATCTGCATCAATATAGATGGTTGGCATTTTCATCCACTCTTTAAAATTACCCAAGGACGGCAGATTATCAGGCACCGGCCGTTTATTGGTTACTTTCCTAGTGCGACAACAGTCGCTTCAATCGCGGCCTGTTCAATCACCTCATTCACAAGGCTGTTTTTCAACACCTCGCCAATTGGCCCTTCATCGATGAAAACACCAAAATCATCGCGGCCGAAAAGATTGGCCGGAACCCATGCAAACACCGGCCGATGACCCTTTGGGGCGGTTCGCTCAATTTCGTCAGACAGAGCTTCGGGGTCATCAAATGCCGTTGTAACCGCAACCGCGACAAAAAATTTCTGTTTGCCTTCGCGCGCCACATCAACCGTAACCGGCATTGTCACCACAACATCACCTGCTCCGGTCGCGCTGATATATTGGCCGAGAACGCCATCATATTCGTCAATGATCACCGCCAGCGGCACGAAATGCGCTGGCGCGTCGCTATCGTGATGTGATGCGCCGCGCTTTGTTGTCTTTGCCATGCTCTTAAACCTTGTTATTTGCCGATCTGGCCATGCTGATCTGGCTGACGCTGATCTCTGATTGGCCTATCATCACGCCGTCTAGACAGGTGATACAATATTCTGATGATCTTGCTAATGTTTTTATCGAGGCTTGGCAATCACCCCGCATTTCCAATCATCCAGATTGAAGGGCATAGCCACTGCCGCGCACAGTGCGGATCAGATTTGGCAATGGCGCGTCACCTGCCCGATCAAGCGCCTTGCGAAGCCGGCTTAAATGAACGTCAACCGTGCGTTCTTCAACATAAACGCCATGCCCCCAAACCATATCAAGAAGCTGGGATCGGCCAGAATTAGGCCTGCTCAATCAGCGACGTTGTATTTATTGTCTTTTTTTGGCGACACAAGCATTAAACCTATCAACATTGTGACAAGAGACACCCATACCCAAATCGAATGACTTTCGTTAAAAATGATAATACCCCAAAACACACCTGCTAATGTAACAATATACCCAACTTGACTGGCAAACAGTGGGCCAGATTTCTCAATGCAGATAACGAATAATGCATATGCAGTAGCGTTAATAATAGCCATTCCAATAATGATTAGTTCGAGGCTCCCGATTGGGATTTCTAAAAAGAAAAAACTGTCTGTTGTTTTTGCGGCCAATGCCAAGAAGATCGATGCGCTTATGTGCATTCCACAGGCAAGCCTAATCGGGCCAACATCGTTGCTACCGCGCGTTGCCAAATATATATTCTCAATTGCATAACAAAGTGAACTTACACACCCGAGTAAAACCCAAATGAGAGAAGTCTCAGAAGGCAAACTGTTTTCAGGACTTACAAGCAGAAAAATCGATATGGCACCGAACAAAATTCCCGTGACACGTTTCGCAGAAAAAAATTCAGTTCGCAGAAGCAAAGCAAGTGCGTAGGTAAGAATTGGGACGAGTGTCACCGTAATTGACAACACTCCAGCAGACAACTTGGGGGCAGCATAATAGAAGCATGTTGTTGGTATTGCAGCACCCAACAACCCTACAATTAAATATAATTTAATTAATTGCCAACTAAGAGGAATTTTTGATCGACGGAAAAAAACAAAAACCAGAAGTAAAAAACTTGCCAAAATACATTGCCAAAATGCAATTCCTATCGGCGTGGTTCCATCAACTGCAGCAAGTTTGGCTAATGAGAAACCCAACCCCCAAGCACCACCCATATACAACAGACTCAAATAGGGTAGACAGTTACTTAGCATTATTCTGTTAGATCATTAGTGCAGCAAGAAGACAATGCACATTTGAATTAGGGAACCTCTCTTGGTTAAGAAACATGCATAGAAGCCTCTGGCTCACTTACTGTCGGTTTGATGCCGATTATTAAAATTTTTCTTTGGTCTACACTATGCCAAATTATCCTAACTAGTCTCACACTGATCGCATCGGCCATGAATCTCAATTATTGACCGGTCCGCAACAAAGCCACTCTTTTTGGAAATTTTTGCTATATTGCCAGTAAGGTTTTCATCAAAATACTCATTAACACTGCCACAATCATTACAAATAGCGAAAACGGGTGTTGAGTCATGCTCTGCATCACAACATAGAGTCCAAGCATTAAGGCTCTCAAGGCGGTGGACTATCTTAAGGTCAATCAACTGATCTAAAGTTCTGTATATTTGAAGTGGCGCCTTCAAACCATGTTCACGCAATTGATCGAGTAATTCGTATGCTCCAACCGGTTGTTTGGCCTTTCGCAAGGCTTTGAGTACCAATGATTGATTTCTAGTTAGTGCCTGTTTTTTCTTCAGTTTATTTTTCACTGTTTTCATACCTCCGGAGCACTGCTTGAATTGTGGCTGTCACTTTTCTATTTTTTAAATTTTGGAAACGGCAGAACTGACATAATGAAGAAAGCTAGAGCTGCAACTACGATGCTCGGTCCAGCTGGTGTGTCCCATTCAAGTGACCCCTCAAGACCAAGCCAGACACTCCCAGCTCCTAATACTGAAGCCATTACCGCCATGACTTCAGGGTTACCTGAAAATCGTCTTGCGGTCGCAGCAGGAATGATAAGCAAAGCAGTAATTAACAAAACCCCCACAATTTTCATTGAAATTGCGATTACTCCAGCCATTAATACCATGAATACGAAGTTAGATAAGTCCGGCCTTAAGCCCTCAGCAACAGCAATGTCATAGCTTACAGTTGAAGCAAGTAGTGATTTCCAAATAAGTGACACAATAGCTATAACTGCTAGCCCGCCACACCAGATGATTATAATGTCCCTCACTGTGATCGCGAGAATATCGCCAAAAAGGAATCCCATTAAATCAACTCTAACCCATGTCATGAATGCAAGCACTACCAAGCCAACCGCTAATGTCGCGTGCGCAAGCAGTCCGAGCAACGCATCAGAAGATAGGCTGGCTCGGCGTTGCAACAGTATCAATAGTAGTGAGACAGCTACCGAAATAATAAAAACAGTGAGAGTGATGTTCATGTCAAGAAGAAGAGCCATTGCCACACCTAACAATGCTGAATGCGATAGGGTGTCGCCAAAATACGCAAGCCGGCGCCAAACTATAAAACACCCAAGTGGCCCAGCTAACAGAGCCACGCCCACGCCCCCCACGACTGCACGAATAAAAAAATCATCAAGCATTTCGTTTCACCGAGACATGGCTAGTGTTTTTTCTCCCAAGTTGGGCACTCGCGTTCGGTTCCACCTCTTTGATCTTTCTAACAGTTTGATCTGCCAGATGCTCATGGTCGTGGTGGTGTTTATAGAACGCAAGCTCATTAGCAGCGCGATCCCCAAATAAGGCTCTAAATTCAGGTTCAGTTGCTACAACCGCTGGCGTTCCTGAGCAACAAACATGGCCGTTCAAGCAAATGACGCGATCAGTACTGGACATTACTACATGTAGGTCATGAGATATCAGTACAATACCACAATTTAACTCGTTTCGAATTTTTTCAATTAATTTGTATAACGCAATTTCACCATTAAAATCTACGCCTTGAACCGGTTCATCAAGCACTAAAAATTGAGGTGATTTGGCTATAGCGCGAGCAAGCAGAACCCGCTGAAACTCTCCACCCGATAGAGTTCTGACCTCAGCGTCATAGAGGTGTTCAGTCTCAGTCATAGACAGCACTCTTTTGATTTCTTTTTTTTGTAAAGACCTCGTCAGTGATATGAAACGATTCACGCTAAGAGGCATGGTCCAGTCTATCGAAAGCCTCTGGGGCACATAACTTACCCGAGCATTTTCACGCCGATAGACGCTACCCTCGCTGGGCGTCATAATCCCTAGTGCCATTTTTGCAGTTGTTGATTTGCCAGAGCCATTTGGACCTATCAAAGTCACAATTTCGCCTGCGCTGACACTCATCGATACCTCGCGCACAAGCCATTTATTAGAAATGGAAAGGCCAGCACCGTCTAAAGCAACCAACGTGTCTTTACCAACATTCATGCTGCTTAATCTCTTTTTCTTATTTGTTTAAACGCCCTGTTGACAAGTATATCGCTACATTGCTACGCAAGGGAAGTGTTATAACATAACGTTTTATTATTTTATTGTCAAAAGACTTGGAGAAAAAAATGCGTGTGAATAAAACTGCAACTATTCTTTGGGCCCTCAGCTCATTGGGGATCTCTGCAGCGAATGCCGATGTCAGCGTCGTAACGTCGATAAAGCCCGTTCACTCACTCGTCTCTAGTGTAATGCAGGGAGTTGGCTCGCCGACAGTGATTATTGAAGGCGCTGGATCCCCGCACACCTATTCTCTCAAGCCATCACAGGCCAAGCAGCTGCAAGATGCTGATTTGGTTTTTTGGATGGGAGATGAGTTGGAACCATTTTTAGAAGGGCCGATTCAAAATATTGCTAAAAACGCCAAATCAATAAAACTGATTGAATCCCACGGACTGAAAAAAATTAAATTCAGAGAAGGAGGAATGTTTGACGAGCATGATGATCACGATGATCACGATGACCACGGCGATCACGATGATCACGGGCACGGTGAACATGCATTTGAATGGGCTGGTGTATTTGACTTACCCGCCGGATCCTATAACTGGACTTTTGCAAAAGTAAATGGTGACTATGCAGACCCTGCAATGAAAATGGTCATTCTTAAGTCAGGGGATATTGAAGCTTCAGAGGAAAAGGCTGAAGCTTTGCTTTCATCTGATGATACTAAGACCAAACGGCATGACGATAAACTAGTCGCTGGGGAAGTGGCTTATGTACTCAGTTTTGATGAGGCTAAAAAGACCACCACATTCAAAGTTGAGATTGAGGCTGATGGTCAGTTTGCATTTTTTACTGAACACATGCCTTTCGAATTTGAGGATAAAGAGCATTTTTTTAAGGATGCATCAGGAAACGATGTTGAGCCAATTGCCCAAGAGCCTGACACTGACAACCATGCACATGGTCACGAAAAGCACGCCAAGGATGATCATGATGACCACGGCAAGGATAAACACGCCAAAGACGATCATGATGACCACGGCAAGGATAAACACGCTAAGGATGATCATGATGACCACGGGCATGGTGAATTTGACCCACATGTATGGTTGGATCCAATCAACGCAAAAGCGATTGTTCATGAAATAGAAGAGGCGCTGGTCAAAGCAGATCCCGAAAATGCACAAAAATATGAAGCCAATGCAGATAGAATTTCAGGGGAGATGGACCAACTCGTGAAAGAGTTGCGTGCGCAATTACAGCCCGTCCAAGACAAGGGCTTTATTGTTTTCCATGATGCGTATCAATATTTCGAACAACGATTCGGCGTGTCAGCCATCGGCTCTATAACGGTATCACCTGAAGTTATGCCTGGCGCTCAGAGAGTGAGTGTCTTAAGGAATAAAATTAAAGATTTGAAAGCGACATGCGTTTTCTCAGAGCCACAGTTTGAGCCAAAACTGGTAACTACTCTTGTGGAGGGCACAGGCGCCCGAACAGGTGTTCTTGATCCACTTGGAGCGTCATTAACCAAAGGACCTGATCTCTATTTTCAGCTTGTACGTGAAATGGCACGTTCGTTGAAAGAATGCCTTTCAGCTAAGAGCTGATGTTCTAGTAAATAAACCAGTCGGTGCACCAGGTAGCGGCCAAAATGCAGCGGCTGGCATAAACATTAAATGCGCTTCAAACTTGAAGCGCATTTTTTCTGTTTGGAATTAAAAGCAACTCTTTCCTTGGATCTGAAAACATGAATAACGCAACGTTTCCAAGTTGACTTCAATATCTATCTAAAACCACCTTTATAGGAAGTGATCCAAGATCCAAAATAAATTTCTAAAGTTTTACGCTCGATGCCATTAGTTATAAAAACGAGCCGCGTTTGTTGACTCTCATCTGGCCACTCATCCAGCCAAACTGGGGTGTGAAATAAATGTTGAACACCATGAATGATAAGGGGCATTCCAGGCCTTTCAGTGGTATTAACAATACCCTTGAGGCGAAGTAGATTTGCCCCATGCGTCATGGTTAGCACCTCGAGTGCAGTTGCGAGGGCTTCAAGCTCCAAGGGCTCTTCAAATGTTAAAGTGAACGATCTTATGTTTGTGCCGTGCCGTGTTACGTTATGGGCGCCCTCTTCCTCGCCTCCTTTGTGACGATGTTCATGGTTGTGATCGTGAAACTCGTGCCCGTGGTGGTGGTGGTCACCGTGTTCAAATTTTTCTGCTTCGGAACCCAACCACTTGCGCACATTAGTGGTTTTTGTTTCGGGGTTGTAAAGCGAAGTATCAAATAACCGGTGAAAATCAAAAGTGGGCTGATGACGGCAAAGAATTACAGCTCCAGGGTTAAGCTCCAATAACTTACACTCAAGCGTTTCCAATTCTTTTTTTGAAATTGGATCGTTTATTAAATCAGTTTTGGTGATCACCAACCGGTCAGCGACAGCAGCCTGCTTCTCGCATTCGATGTGCGCATCCAATGTTGCCACACCATTAATGGCGTCTATTGTGGTGATAACCCCCCCTAACATGTATCGCCTATCAAGCAAGGGGTCGCTGATCAACGTATGAATGACGGGCGCTGGATCAGCTAATCCTGTGGACTCTACAACCAACCGTTTGAATCTTGGGATTTCATTCCGTTCGCGTTGACCATAGAGTGCGAGAAGTGTCTCTCTTATGTCGCCTCGAATGGTGCAACATAGACAACCTGATGTCATTTCAACAATTTGCTCGCCATTGTGCTCAATTAAAATTCCATCAAGTCCAACTTCACCGAATTCGTTTACTACAACAGCGGTGTCGCAAAATTTTGGATCTTGCAATAACTGTGTGAGAAGAGTGGATTTACCACTACCGAGAAAACCTGTTAGTAATGTTACGGGAATTATATCCATTGCAAATCCAATTTTTCATAATTTGACTAATATCCAAACTCTGTCTAGCGTAATGATATAACATTTTTTGGAAGGCGCGGTAGAAAAATGCAACACCCGCCGCCTTGGCAAATAATTCACCAATATTGGGATGATTGATCATATCAAAGATCTTCTGTCCGGTGAGGTTTTCGCCAAACCAGCGCACTGCCGCCGGATTTACAGACAGAATAACCCCATCAAGATCGGTCAGAATCAACCCATCATCAAGCATGTCACCAATCTGGCTGATAGGCGATTGCGTATGGCTATCTTGTGGCATGATCATTTCTCACTTGGTGTTGGGCGGGCAATCAACAAGCCACAAACGCCTAGTCATAAATCACTTCGGCACTGCAATTAGCCGATGCTGCAAAATCAACGAACCGGCGTTGGCAATGCGCATCAAACAAGCCGCGCGCCGATGGATCAATATGCAATCTCATCAAATTTGGCTGGCATTCAAGCCGGATATTTCCCAGATAAACGCATGTTCCAGCACTGAAGATCAGCGCAAAGCGCAAGGCAAGTCCAACGGTTAACGCCTCGTCACGCCGTTTCGAGCGAAGCAGGCTTCCCATTTCTTCAGGATGCGGCTTGTTCTGCTTTAGGCCAACATAGCGGTGATAAAGCACCGTCGCCAACCAGATACGTTCCTTATGGGTCATGCAATTCACTGGCAGTCCAAGCACCCGCCGTGCGGCAAGATCACCGCGCATATCGCTATGTTCGTGCCAGCACATGTCAGCAAGATTACAGGCCACATCAAGCAACCGCGCAAAACTAGGTTTACGGCCAATGGTCAAGGGCTGCAAAAAATATTTCAGCGCATCCGACACACCAACAAACCGGCCGCTTGCGCCAGAAATTTCCTGACTGATCGCGACCAGAAAATCGGCTCTTTGGGTTTCATTCAACTCATTGATGGCGACAACACCATCACGAATACTGGTGCCGCTGACAACCACCCGGCGCACCGCCGCAATATCAACCAACGCCCGAATAATTTTTGCCGCCATCGGCATGGTGCGTCGCCGCGCAACCGGCACACCGTCAAGCGCTGAGTCGGATTGGATAAAATCATCGCACAGCGTCATCACCATATCGCTGCTGATCTTGAGACCATGAAGCACTGGCAAGGGGTAATGCTCACGCTCGATAAAAGCCGATCCAAGAGCTCTAAAACTTCCTCCAACGCCAAATAGCTGTTTGGCTGCAAAGCTTTTGATCCAGCCAATTTGCGTCAATGCTGTGATGATTTCGGCCTCATCGGCATTTGACAAATGACCATAATTCAAACTGACCGAATGCCGAATCTCGCCTTTTTTCAATGCCACAATTTCGATACTGCCACCACCAAGATCGGCGACCAGCCCGCTGGCCTCAGGTACATTCAAGGTCAGGCCCCGCGCCACATAGGCTGCTTCTTCTTGTTGTGACAATACCCGAATCGCCTGGCCAAGAATAATCTCGGCAGGACGACGAAATTCATCACCATTGCCAGCCCTCCGAACCGCCGCTGTTGCCACCGGATAACAGCTATCAACCTTCATCGCACGAATGATAGCGGAAAACCGCGTCAAGGTCTCAAGAGCAACCACAATACGGTCACTGGAAAGCATGCCGGTTTCATCAAGCCCCGCGCCGAGCCGGCAATTTGTTCGCTCATCAAATAATGGCGCGGGATACGCACCATTCTTGCCATAGATCGCCAGCCGAACCGAGTTGGAACCAATATCAATCACCGCAATGCGCGCGGTCGGTGGCACAGCATCTTGATAAGCTGGATGAGACAGCCGTTCGGCAACAGTCATGGGCAATTGATTTGCAGAGGAGCTCATTGCTTCGGTCCCAATTCCCTAACCATTATCCTGCGTGGCTGCCAAACTGCCAAGCCCGGACAGGCTGGGATTTGACATGAAATATTCATGACATGAGAAGCTAGTTTCATCGGTTTGAGGATGCACATAACTTCCATCAGGCTGCAAGTACCAAGAGTTTTTTTCATCACGAAGAAGCGCCACCATAATTTGGTGAAGCACCTGTTTGCGAATGGTTGGGTTTTCCAGCCGCATAAAACACTCAACACGGCGGCGCAGGTTACGCGGCATCAAATCAGCAGATGAAATCATCACTATATTTTTGTCAGATAGAAATTCACCACCATTGGCAAAAACATAAATCCGCCCATGTTCAAGAAACCGGCCGATGATTGACCGAACCGTAATGGTTTCGGACAGGCCGGCCACGCCCGGCCGCAAACAGCAAATGCCCCGCGCCATAATTTCAATCGGCACGCCTGCTTGCGAGGCCTCATACAGCAATCCAATCAAGCGATGATCAACAAGCGAATTGCATTTCAGCCAGATGCCTGAGGGAAGACCATTTTTGCAATTTTCGATCTCGTCAAGAATCATAAGCTTTAACTGGGGAAATGATTGATGCGGCGAAATAAAGCTGCGTTTCAATTTATCTGGCTGCACATGGCTTGTCAGATATTTGAAAATTTCATAGGCGTCACGCCCCACATCCTTGTCACAGGTAAAATAGGACAAATCCGTGTAGATGCCAGCGGTGATCGAGTGGTAATTGCCGGTGCCGACATGTGTATAGGATACCAGCTTGCCATGTTCACGCCGCACAACAAGCGACATTTTAAGATGGATTTTCAAATCGGTCAGGCCATAAGCAACCTGCACCCCAGCACGGCCAAGCGCCCGCGCCAGCTGAATGTTATTGCGCTCATCAAACCGTGCCTTTAATTCAATCACGGCAGTAACCGTCTTGCCATTTTCGGCCGCTTGGATCAGCGCCTTTACAATTGGCGAATTTGACGTGGTTCGATACAGCGTCTGGCGAATTGCCAAAACATCAGGATCGGTTGCGGCCTGCTGGAGATAGCGCACCACCACCTCAAAACTTTCATAAGGATGGTGAACGATAATATCCTTATTGCGGATCGCGGCAAAGCAATCGCCATTAAAATCCCTGATCCGCTGGGGAAAGCGGGGCGTAAAAACCGGAAACAGCAAATGTTTGGGAATGTAATCCAGCAATTCGGAAAAATTATTCAACGCCACCGGCCCATCTGTATCAAAGAAATTATTTTCATCAATACCCATTGCCGATTTCAGCAAATGCCGGATCGGTTTTGGCGCATCTTTTGACAGGGTCAATAAAACTACATTGCCACGTTGGCGTGCCCTAAGCGCATTTTCAAATTCATGGATCAGGTCATTCGCCTCATCATCAATTTCGATTTCAGAATCACGCAAGATGCTGAACATCGCTGCCGACACAAGCTGATGACGCGGATAGATTTTGGCAATACCGGCGCGAATCACAGCCTCAACCAGAACCAGCCGCAACCCATCACCAGGCAATTTGACAAAACGCGGCAAATTCGTTGGCAGCAAAATCACACTTTGCAGCGGCTTGCTGTTTGGGCTGGTCATTTCCAACATCATGCCCTTGCCGTCATTATGAAAAAACGGAAAGGGGTGGGATGGGTCAAGCGTTGTTGGGGTGATCAATGGCAGAACACTATCAAGGAACCAATCTTCAAGCCAAAGCCGGTCTTGCTCATCATCGGGAATATCCGACAGAACATGAATATTTTTATCGCGAAGACAGCCAATCAATTCGGGCAAAACCTGATTTTGGCGTGCCATCAATTTGGCACTTCGCGCCATAATTTGTGCTAGCAATTGATCGACATCAACGTCATCTTTTGGCAAACGCTTAAAACCGCGATCCACAAGCTGGCGAAGACCAGCAACGCGCACCATGAAAAATTCATTAAGATTATCTGCTGAAATAGCCAGAAACCGAATGCGTTCCCCAAGCGGCTTATCGTCACCCTCGGCCAAAGACAGAACACGCTCATTAAACGCAAGCCAGCTTAGCTCGCGGTTAAAAAAGCGTTCGTCTTCCTGTGACCCGTCAAGGATCGGATCGGTTTTTTTGCTTTTCATCTCGTTACATTTCTGATGGGCGGATATTTGGCCATATCGTGGCACTCAATTGTTATAAACACATGACAAAAGCCAAAGGCCAAATATTATCTTAGCTGTATTTTGCCATCATTAAACCGCCAGACCGCTGGCAAGATTGCCAATAATCGGGCAATCAGGGCGTGAGTCGCCATGACAATTTCCGGCTAAATGGCTCAATTCGTCACGCAGTTCCTGCAATTCACCAAGCTTCCGATCAATTTCGGCAATTTTTTCAAGGGTAATTCGCTTCACTTCGGCACTTGGCCGTTGATCATCTTCATAAAGGCTGAGAAGGTCACGGCATTGCTCAATCGAGAAGCTATAGCGGCGTGCCCGCCCAATAAATCCCAGTTTGGCAATGTCTGATTCGGCATAAAGCCGGTATCCGGCTGCCGATCGGCCCGCCGGTTTCACAAGTCCGATATCGGCGTAATAGCGAACGGTTTTTACCGTTAAAGCCGCGCGCCGTGCCGCATCGCTGATTTTATACATGATCGCCTCTTTTTTAGTTCATCCCATTGCCGTTAATCGCCAGAGGGTCATAGCTTCCTTTAACAAGAAGGTTAGATATAAACTAGGGAGTCTGGTTAGGCATGGCAAGAGTGCCATCATAAGGGGATGCGATCTAATTGGCAGATTTGCGTTAAACCGCGGATTTACGTTAGACCGCCGATTTACGTCAGACTAGGGTGATGCGCCGCGCCAGAAAGTGATTATCAATTGCCGCCGCCGCGCCGCGCAATCCGGCAAAGGGGTCAACCGACAGATAAATTGGCAATGCGTGAAGATAAGACCGGCGGCGACCATGATCTTCAAACCGGTTAATAAGCCCACTGTCACCAAGAAGCGCTGATAATTTACCAGCAATACCACCAGCAATCACCACGCCAGCTCGCGCGCCAAGGCTGAGTGCCGCATTCGCTGCAACTGTGCCAAGGCTCTGCAGCATCAATCGCACCGCCGACAAAGCCGCCTTATCACCAGCAAGTGCTAATGCGCCAATGTCCGGCGCTGATTTGTGCTCACCTGTCTGGCAATGATAAATCGATTCAAGGCCGGGCCCGCTGACAATCCGTTCAGCCGAAACATGGCCAAATTCTTTTGCCAGATGCGCCAGAACCATATCTTCGGCAGAGTTGCGCGGAGCATAGCTGACATGACCGCCCTCGCCTTCGATCACCTGAACATCATCACCAGCAGGCACCAGCGCCCCAACACCAAGACCGGTTCCAGGGCCAATGACAAGCAAAGGCGTGGTTTGATCAGCCGTTCCATCGCGCAAAATCTGCCGGCGGTTTATCGGCATTGATCTGTTATATTGCAACAGATCGCGATGCGCCATTGCCTGCGCAGTAAAATCATTGATCACCAAATAAGCACGAAGATTCATCGTCACCGCCAGCTTGCCTGCATCAAATTGCCAATGGTTATTGGTAATATCGACCTGCGCACCGGTTACAGGGCCGGCAACCGCCAGACAAAGCATATCGATATCAAGCTTATGTTTGGCGCAATAATCAGCAAAAGCATCTTCCGCTGTGGCGAAATCAGCACAGGCCATAATGGCTGGATCGCAAAGCGCAGGATCATCATCATGTTGATGCGCCAACCGCAACGATGTGCCGCCAATATCAGCGATAAGCCGTTTCATTTCTGCCAGCCTTTTGCCGTTTCCAACCAGCCAAGTCCAGCCTCGGTTGATTGTGCCGGATGGTATTCGGCACCGATAAATCCGTCATAGCCTGACGCATCGATTGCCAGCAAAATATCCTTATAGGCAAGTTCACCATGATCTGGCTCGGCACGGTCAGGTACAGCGGCGATTTGTATATGGCCAATAAAATCCAGATTGGCCTCGATCCGGCGGATCAAATCGCCCTGCATGATTTGAATATGGTAACAATCAAACATCAATTTGATATTGCCAAGCCCAACCTGTTTGATCGTGGCAACGCCAGCTTCGACTGTTGAAAGATGGTAATTGGCAACATCGCGCTGATTGATCGGTTCAATTAAGACCGTCATGTCATGGCGCGCGGCAGCAGCACCAGCATAGGCAAGGGCATCGCAATAGGCGGTTTCAGCCTTGCTATTGCCATCGGTTCGCCCTGCCATTACATGAACCGACTGAGCACCAATCGAGGCGGCATAATCAACCGCCTCGTCAATATAGCGCCGCGCCTCATCTTCGCGCCCAACGCAGGCGGCAAGGCCAAAATCGCCAGCATCCGCATTCCCGCGCCGAGTATTCAGGCCCAGCATCGGCAGCTTTTTTGCTGTTAACGCCGCCATAATTTCGGATGACGGCACGTCAAAAGGCCAATGACATTCAACCGCGTCAAATCCGGCCTTTGCCGCGGCAATAATGGCGGCTGGCAGAGGCAGTTCAGTCCATAAAAACCCAAGATTGGCAGAAAATCGTAACATAACGGTTCCTCAAAATACCTGCCAAGAATGCAGCTTTTACCAGTGAAAATCAATCAATCTGCCATGCCTGCTCAGCCAAACGGTGCAAAATTAGAACATAAGCTGGTGACGTTTGGCTTTCGGCTTTGTATTGTCATGGTGCATTGTGATCAATGACTGGCATCTCATCGGTGATGCAACGGCCGCAAGGCGTAACGATTGGATAGAGTATGAAACATACAGGTCAGGACATTATTAAGGAATTGCAAGATCGCCGTGAGCAGGCACGTCTTGGCGGTGGTACCACCCGCATTGAACGCCAGCACGCCGCCGGAAAGCTAACCGCGCGTGAGCGCATTGATGTTTTGCTTGATCCCGGATCGTTTGAAGAAATTGATATG
>MDSY01042848.1_pt1 | contig 19838 bp, 17 predicted proteins | sample 811131 | NCBI WGS metagenome assembly MDSY01 (sample SAMN05326643, study PRJNA326480) | marine metagenome | isolation source: seawater | place: Atlantic Ocean: South West | collected 2010
CAGTTGATGGTGGTAAACAAAATTATCCCCCAATGAATTTACAACGCTAATACTAAAGGGCCGTGGTTCTAGACGCGGGGCCCTAGGACAGAGGGGCCCCGGTGCTTGGACCTGAGGCTCAACTGTAGCGATTAGGTACAGTAACCCCTGATTAACTCTGTTTTGATCCGTAATTCCATTGTGGGTAGTGTTGTGGGTAGAGATTTTATCTTATTAAAAATATAAATAAGATCAGCTACTTAATGGGTATTGGTGGCGGTGCTGTCAAACAAATGAGTCCAAGCCTCGGATTGCTGGCACAGCCTAAATCTATGCACTTGATAATTGACGCCACTCGGCGAGAGCAGCAGCACGGTTTAGCTTGAAATTGATGTGTGAGTAGAGATGTACCTTCGATCTAATAGGACCGCTTTTATATTTTAGAACAGAAATAAGTAACTGTAATTAAATGGAAATATACAAAGTTCGACGTCCTCTCCTGGGCGCCACAATCCTTAGTAAACTGCAGGTAACCCGCTGATATCAAGCGATATTCATTGTCGTCTGATGTAGGAGGCCAGTAAGACAATAGATCAAAAGCCAATTATGTAATAATGACCTTAGTAAACCAATCAACTAAGGCCATACATTTAACCAATAGGAAAACCGATGAAGCGCTCCCAGATCAATCAAATCATGGCCCAAGCGGATGATATGATCCGCAGCTTCGGCTTTACCCTGCCGCCCTTTGCTTATTGGACGCCAGAAGAGTTCTGCGCCAACACAAGCCAAGCCGGCCATATCATTGAAGCGCAATGTGGTTGGGATATCACCGATTATGGTGTTGGCGATTTTGATGCGATGGGTCTGTTTTTATTTACGCTGCGCAATGGCCGTCTTGCCGATTTACAACGTGGTGGTGGGATGTGCTATGCTGAAAAGCTCTTGATCTCCAAACAAGATCAACTCTCTCCAATGCATACTCACGCGATCAAAGCTGAAGATATCATAAATCGAGGCGGCGCGACCTTGGTAGTAGAACTCTTTGGATCTGACGCGGAGGGTTGCTTTGCTGGTGATCAAGGCGGAACGGTCTATTGCGATGGCATCCGCCGAGACTTCACCCCCGGAGACAAACTTAGCCTCGTTCCCGGTGAAAGCGTCACCCTCATGCCTGGAGATTGGCATGCCTTCTGGGGTGAAGGGGGTGATGTGCTCATTGGAGAAGTCTCGACTGTGAACGACGACAATACAGACAATATTTTCCGAGAGCCAATCGGTCGTTTTTCCACCATCGAAGAAGATGAAGCGCCAAGAAACCTATTGGTGAGCGATTATGGAACTTGGCTGCCTTCATAGCAGCACACTGTCGCTGTCAGACCAATGTGAACACGCATCGAATTGCTGGCACAGCCTAAATCTATACGCTCAATAATTGACGCTACTCGAGGAGAGTAGCAGCATGGTTTAACTTGGAATTGATACGTGAATAGAGGTGGCGTCCCTCCAATCTAAGAGGACCGCTTTCGGGACCGCTTTTCAATTTAAAATCAAAATTAAGTAACTGTAATTAAATCAAAATATGGGAAGTTCGACGGCCTCTTCTGGGCACCACAATCCTTAGTAAACTGCAGGTAACCCGCTGATATCAAGCAATATTCATTATCGTCTGATCCAGAAAGCCACCACAGCGGCCAACAAAATTTGTGGTAAACAGCTTAGGGTACTCCGGCAAGGCCGTTGGTCTTGCAGAATCTAGCGCCATACCAGTTTAATGTTTGGCTCAATTTGTTTGCGTTATGCCGTACCAGCCTTATCCTTCTAACTCAGATCAAAAGTTAAAAATTTGAAAAGGTATTCTCACACTCTTTCAGCTTATGTAGATTGCCTCGGGCCAACGCCTTGCCTTGGCCTGCCCAGATTAAGCCACGGTCGATCATGTCATAAGTAGGCCCCGAGGCGATCACATTTTGCTTGTGTCCAAGCGCGCAGTAATAGACCCGTCCCAATCCCCAAAAACGTGTCCAAGCCACAGGCATGTCCACCGTTCCATTGGGGCTGTGATACCAACTCACTCTCGGAAAGCGCGTGGTTGCAAGAACATCGTTTGCAGGGTCGACGTGTAGGTAATATTGCTCGCTATTTATTTCAAAATCTGGAATTCCGGCTACCAGCGGATGCGAAGGATTTGTTATTTTGACAGTGTAAGAAACGCCATCACCCCCCGGATGTGCTACCCAATTAGCGCCAGTCATGAACTGCCACAGGACATTGGACCGGAAGGCATCACACATACCACCGTGACAGCCGGCCAACCCAGTACCGCGTGCCACAGCATAAGAAACATTGGTTGCACGTTCCTTGGTCAATTCGCTCATTGTCCATACTGGTACAATCAGATCAAAGCTGCTGAGCTTTTCCCAGTCATCAAAGCAGTCCAATGTATCGAAGACCTCAGTGGTATAGCCATGCCGCTGCAACATGTCAGAGACCTGCGCAGCTACCAAACTAGGCTCATGTCCATCCCAGCCACCCCAAGTTATCAATGCTTTCAAAGCGTAATCCTCCTAAATAATTACAAATTGTTAAATAGCGCCTTGTGGCGCAGTTTGGACCAATTGGCTCTAAGCCTTTTTGGCTATCAGCGGCTCAGCCCATTGGCAGGTAGTTATCATTTCAATTCCCTGCATTACCCCCACCAGCTTTCGAAATAGAGCTCATCAAGGCGCTCATAGCGCACGAAGGCAAATTTTTTGCCATCCGGGGCCCAGCATGGCACGTTGATCGTGCCTTGCCCACCAAATATTTCCAACAGGATATCTGGTTTGCCACCAGACGTGGGCATTATTCGCAATTCAACTTCTTTTAAACGCGGGTGGCCAGTAACGCCAAATTCATATGCCACATACAGTACTTTCTGGCCACAAGGCGAAGGGTGGGGAAACCAGTTCTGGCGTTCATCATCAGTCATCTGTTGAAGGTCAGACCCATCAGCACGCATCCGCCACAACTGCATACGACCCTGTTTTTGGCCGTTAAACCAAATCCATTCGGAGTCGGTTGTGTAATCTGGGCCATCCGCATGTTCAAATCCACTGGTCAGGCAGGTTTCATCTCCGCCACCCGTCGGTATTGTGTAAACGTTAAACACGTCTGTGCGCTTGGCAACATATGCCAGCGTCGATCCGTCCGGTGACCAACCATGCCAATAGCTAGGCGAATCTTTGGTAACCCGATTGGGCACGCCGCCATCAATTGGAAGCGTGTAGATACAACTTTTGCCACCTTCGGTGCTGTCGCTGATCACCAGCGTTTTACCATCAGGCGAAATTCCGTGGTCGTTATTGCAAGTAACGGCGAAATCAGAATTGATCTTTTCCATCTGTGGGTAAGCCAGATCAACACGGAACAAGCTGCCGTGACCGTTGATGATAAGGGCAGCACCGTCGGGTGTCCAATTCGGGGCCTCGACCAAACACTCAGTTTTCAGAACAGATGAAACTGATCGGTCAGCAAGTTCAAAGATGCAAACTTCGCTGGTCATTTTTCTCCAGGGATGTAGTTGAAGTGATCGAACTTAGCTTCCAGTCCTTGCCCGGTCATGTCCATAGCAAACATACCGACAAATGCGCCAGTGAATGAGCCGTGCCCTCCTCGTCCACCTTCGTCAGAAATTAGCGAGGCGTCAAGTCTGGGGCCGATCGCCTGCCATTGTCCGTCCGGCTCACGCCAGAAGAACTGTTGGGTGGCATGGTCAACCTCAACTTTCATCTGGATTGAGCCATCAGGGCATTGCACAGGGTCTTCCAGCGGAAAGGCCATGTCGCCGTTTTCGGAACCGAGGCACGAGAACATATTCAAAACCCGGCCCATTCCAAGTTCGTCCGAGATTACAAGTTTGTGGAATTTGAATCGATTATAATAGGTAGTGAGTCCTGCGGCTTGCTGATAGGTGGTGGGGTCAAAATCAACCTGAGTCTCGGCGGTATAGACAAAACTGTCTTGCCGGCGCGCCACCAGCGCCTGTTCAAACCATGAACCCATGCTTTCACGGCCATAAAGGGTGACCGATCCATTGTTTACACAGAACAATCGATCCTTGTCAGGCGAGCGAAGCCACTGGAAATCGTCGGGCAGCTTTCCGTCGTTGAAATCATAGTAGCTGGGCTGTGGCGGGATCTGTTCGACAGCGGTAAGTCCGGGCAAAGTTTCGCGAACCAGCTGACCGCCGTTTTCCAAATAGAGCCAGTTGTCGGCCCCCCAGACCACCCGTTCGATGCCAGTCTCCCGGCCCAGAGGGCAGAACCGCCCTGTGCCATCAGGGCCTGGGATCGGGCGGCCCATCAAAAAGGTATGATAAAACTGACCGTCTTGGGTTTCGACATACTGGCCATGCCCAGTCTTCTGGATTGGATGGCCCGGTACAGCAGCGGCGGTCATAAGCCATTTGTTGGGGTGATCCTCATAGGGCCCCCAGATGTCCCTGGAACGCGCCATGGTAACGGCATGGTCATAAACCGTCCCACCCTCAGCTGTCGTTAGGTAGTAATAGTCGCCGCGTTTGAAAATATGCGGGGCCTCGGTCAGGCCGCGGTCGGTGCCATCGTAGATATTCTTGACCAGACCAAACAGACCCTTTTCAGGCGACCACTCCTGCAACAGGATCCCATCAAAGCTGGCATTCTTGGGGTTACCGCCAGTGCCGCGCCCCCTGTAGTTCCAGCGCAAGTTCATGAAGTATTTGCGGCCGTCTTCCTCATGGTATAGCGACGGATCAAAGCCCGAGTTGTTCACATACCACGGGTCAGACCAGTCGCCGTCGATGGTCTCGCAGGTGGTGATGTAGTTAGGAGCGTCTTTAAAGTTGCCATCGTAACGTTTCACGTCGGTATAGACGAGCCAGAACTTGCCATCAGCGTGCGAAAGGCACGGAGCCCAGATGCCGCAACTATCAGGATTGCCGCGCATGTCCAACAGCGAACTGCGGTTCAGCGGGCGGGCCACGAGTTTCCAGTTTACCAGATCACGAGATTGGTGAATCTGTACGCCAGGATACCATTCAAAGGTGCTGACAGCAATGTAGTAGTCTTTGCCCACACGACATATTGAGGGATCGGCGTTGAAGCCCGGGAGGATTGGATTGCGGATCATCGCATCAGTCCATATCCGACGATTTGGCCCAGAGGTTGATCTTTTCCTCACCGGCATATTCGTCGATCTGCTTCAGCTCGGCAGCTGTGAAGTCGAGGTTGCTGACAGCGCCGACGCAGTCTTCGACCTGAGAAGGTTTGGATGCCCCAATCAAGGCTGAGGTAATACTTCCATCGCGCAAGACCCAAGCAATGGCCATTTGCGCCAGGGTCTGGCCGCGGCTTTCAGCGATTTCGTTCAGCTTGTTAAGGTTTGCGACGGCTCGGTCAGAGATCATCAAGGGGTTCAGCGATTTTCCTTGCGTGGCGCGAGAACCTCCAGGGATGCCGCCTAGATACTTGTGGGTCAGCATGCCCTGCGCCAGTGGGGTAAAGGCAATCGAGCCGATGCCAAGTTCGGTCAATGTGTCTTTCAGCCCGTCGCGTTCGACCCAGCGGTTCAGCATGTTGTAACTGGGCTGATGTATTAGGCAGGGCGTGCCAAGGTCTTTCAGGATCGCCGCAGCCTTGCGGGTCGTTGTGGAATTGTAACTGGAAATACCCGCATAGAGTGCCCTTCCAGACCGAACGATGTAGTCCAGCGCGCCCATGGTCTCTTCCAAGGGTGTGTCGGGGTCAAAGCGGTGGCTATAGAAAATATCGACATAATTGAGCCCCATCCGCTTCAAGCTTTGATCGCAGGAAGCGATCATGTACTTGCGGCTGCCCCATTCGCCGTAGGGGCCATTCCACATATGATAGCCAGCTTTGGACGAGATGATCATCTCGTCACGGTAGGGTGCTAAATCTTCCTTCAGGATCGACCCAAAGGCATATTCGGCTGAGCCCGCAGGCGGGCCATAGTTATTGGCCAAATCAAAGTGGGTGATACCGTTATCAAACGCAGTGTGGCAGATTTCACGTTTTAAATCGTGACGTGTATCGCCACCAAAATTGTGCCATAGGCCAAGAGAAATGGCAGGCAGTTTCAGGCCGGAATTGCCACATTTGCGATAATCCATCTTGTCGTAGCGGGTGTTTGCTGGTTTGTACATCGGTGGCCTACTTTGGGTTTGATTGTAGGAAAAATGGCCTCGGAGCTTTGCCCAGAGCCATTTGGGTTATACCATCAGCAGACAGGCTTCCTCCGGGCCAAGGGCCGCCGGACGATCGCATGTGGTCGAAAGCTCGACAAAATCACCAGTTTCACCCGATTTCAGGATCGACATCATCACATCAATGGCATGTAAAGCCATCTCAAGCGAACAGCGATGCGGGCGGTTTTCAAAGATCGCCTGCGCCATATCGGCCAAACCAGCGGTGCGGTAGTTGGCCATCATGCCCTGCTTATGTTCCTGATTGGGAACACCAAACGGGTGGACAGATTTGTCGAGTACGGTCATTGGACCATCCGGGCGGACAGTCAGTACATCGCCACCAAAAAAGTTTGGATCAGGGACGTAGATCGAGCCTTCGGTGCCGTAAAGCTCCATGTTGTTGTGGCGGTGCGCCCAGACATCCCAACTGGTCGACAAGGTAATCGTGGCACGGTTTTTGAACTGCAAAAGTGCGTGGATGTTAGTGGGTGTCTTAACCGGAACGGTTTCCCCTGCCCGCGGTCCAGACCCGATGGGGCGGCTTTTCAACGGGGCTGAGGTCAGCGCAGCCACCTTTTCGATCGGCCCCAGAAGCTGGATAAGGTTGGTCAGGTAATATGGCCCAAGGTCGAGCATCGGACCTCCGCCCAGATCGTAGAAGAAATCTGGGTTAGGGTGCCAGCTTTCGGGGCCGTGGCTCATCACATGGGCGGTGCCTGCGGTGATCTGGCCAAGGCTACCGCTGTCGATGACCGCCCGCGCGTCCTGATGCGCGCCACCAAGAAAAGTGTCAGGTGCCGAGCCCACGCGCAGCCCTTTGGCTGCCGCCAGTGCGCGCAGTTCTTCGCCCTCGAGCAGTGACAGCACGAAAGGCTTTTCCGAATAGACGTGTTTGCCCGCCTCGAGCACTAGTTTGGACACGGCAAAGTGTGCGTTCGGGATGGTCAGGTTGACCACCACGTCAATGTCTTCGGCAGCCAGCAGGTCAGCAACGCTGACCGCTTTTACGCCAAATTCTTCAGCCCGCACCTTTGCGGCGTCCATGTCCAAGTCAGCGACCTTACGAATCTCGAGCGCTTTGAACTTCGGGGCCAGCCGCAGGTAGGCTTCCGAGATATTGCCGCATCCGATGATGCCAACACCTAGTTTCTTCATATCATCCTCCTGTCGATCCGTACTCGGATCAGAATTTCTTAGCAGCTTCGATAGACCGTCGGGCGAAGCGCGCATCATCGTTAGGTTTGTCGTGTTCCATCACAAAATAAGTACAATTTGTAGCCTGCAAAGCGTCCATGATGCCCTGCCATTCCATAGTGCCATGACCCACGTCAGCCCAGCCGTCTTCGTCTTCGCATTCACCCGCTGGAGCGATGTCTTTGACGTGAGCAGCATATATCTTGGCGGCATATTTCTCAATCATAGCAACTGGATCCTTGCCCGCTCGAACGCCCCATGCGACGTCAAATTCCAGCTGAACGCCATCGCCTGACAAAAGCTGGTCAATAGCGGTCGCTCCATTGGCGCCATCCCATTCCCAGTTATGGTTGTGATAGCCAAAAGCCAGACCCGCATCAAGGTAGGGTTTGCCTGCCTCAGCCAGATCGGCGGCAAACTTGGCCCAGTCGCCCTTACCTTCGCGATACTCGGGCGAGGGAGGAGCGGGTACAAAAATGCCACTCATATCAAGGGCCTTAGCGATCTCGAGCACGCGTACTGACTGGCCAGAAACCATGTCAAAGCCAAAGTGACCAGTGGCCATGTTCAGGCCATTTGCCTCAAGTTCTGCTTTTAGCTGGCCAAGCTGGTCAAGGTCTTCATAAAGCCCACCGTAGCCTTCGACCTGCTTGTAGCCTAGTTTGCCCAGTATTTTAAGGGTTTCAGGCAGCGGCCCAAAATCACGTGAGCTGTAGAGTTGGTATGAAAATTCGGCCATTTAGTCTCTCCCTTAGGCTTTCATTAAAGTCATTTGTTATAATCTGAAACCAGCAACTGCACTGGTTCTTCGTCTTCTTCGATCTCCGAAAACCGTCCAATGAATTCGCGGATGATATGGTAAACGCTCGAAAGCTTCATTTTGCGGGTCCGTATGTTGCAGAGTGAAGATCACGAATGATGAAGTTTGGTGTTTCGCCCACCGTTTTAGGTGTGAAACGCAAGGTAACCGGATAACTGGGAGCAACCGTGAATGCGTTCTGGCTAAACTGACCTTTTTGGTCAGATTCTAGAGAAACAAAGAGGCCAAGGTTGCTCGCAGACACGGTGATATCCTGATGTTCTCCCTTATCGCAGATGTCCATCTCCAAAAAAGCAGGTCGCAGATCGTAAGTCTTGTATGGTTTTGGTGCGAACAGATCGCGCGCCATGTAGCCCTGTCCGTCATCCCAACACATGCCAATCAATTCATCATTACCAATGGCAGATTTATCGACCGATAGAACATCAATAGCAGCATTTGGTGGAATGGCGTTATTGGCCACTCCTAGATCGCGCATTTTACCTTCTATGGTTAGGGCAAACACGGTCACCTCTGAAATGGCTGTATCGGGCAGATCGTTGATCATGCGAACGGTGAATTTTTCGTCTTCTGGAACAATTGTTGCCAGGACAGGTCGGAAAAATTCCTTTGCCATATAATGCAACAGTTTCCAGCCACCACCGTAATCTAGCGAGGACCAACTACACACAGGCCAAGTATCGTTCAACTGCCAGATCAACGCTCCCATGCAGTGCGGTTTCAGACTGCGCCAGTAAGTGACCGCCGTTTTTATCGCTAGGCCTTGCTGGACCTGCGACAGATAGACGAAGTTTTCAAAATCCACTGGGAAACGGAAATATCTGAACATAGTGCCGGCAATTCGTTCGTTTCCACCTTTGTTCTTTTGGTGGCTTTCCAGAACTGGGGCCGATATGTTCATGTCTTCTTTGCTGGCGAACGTTCGGATCACATCCATCGAAGGATAGGACTGAAAACCGAATTCGGAGCAGAAACGCGGTTTCACATCCCGGTAATGATCGAAGTTTTTGTTTTCATGCCAAACTGACCAAAAATGCATGTCACCAGAAGTGTCGTCATGCCATGCATCCCCGAAGTTCATGTAGCCCGGGGATGGTGAGGATGGCCACCAATTAGCGGTTGGGCAGACATCTTTCAGGGCAGCTTCGACGGTACGGTTCAAGCGGTCATAGGCCACCAGATAACGATCGCGATTCTCTCGGGATTCAGGGAACCAGTTCAATGCGCCAATCAGTTCATTGTCGCCGCACCAGACTGCAATACAAGCATGATGGTTTAAGCGGGCAACGTTGTCGCGAACTTCTGCATTTACTTCTTTCAAGAATTCTTCAGTGACCGGGTAAAGGTTACAGGCGAACATGAAGTCCTGCCATATCATTAGGCCCAGTTCATCGCACCTGTCGTAGAACCATGTGGGTTCATAACGACCGCCACCCCAGATGCGCAGCATGTTCATGTTGGCATCAACGGCCGATTGCAGTTGGTCGAGCACATCATCTTCGTTGATGCGACCTGAAAGAGCGTCTGCCGGAATCCAGTTTGCACCTTTTGCAAAGATGTCTTTGCCGTTTACGCGAAATTTGAAGCCAGTTCCGGCATCATCATCTTCGACCACTAGATCGATGGTGCGCAGACCAATGTGGCGCTTTAAGATCTGTTCGCCAAGGTGGACTTCTAGATCGTAAAGCGGTTGAATACCGTAACCGGCGGGCCACCAAAGTTCTGGTTTATGAATAGTAAATTCGGCGCATGCAACGCAGCCAAGGACGTTGGCCTCTTTCGCGATGCCGTTCAGTTTAAATACAACTTTTTGTCCTTCAGCGTCACCCACGGTTTTGGCGCTGACGGTAACGATAGCAATGTCTTCAGCGTGTATTTGGTTAATTTGGAGACTATCCAACCGCGCTAGTTTTTGCGGTTCGACCCACATGTCGCCAAGCACGCCAAATGGGGCCAGTGCGATGTTCCAGTCCCAACCAAAATCACACTGCATCTTGCGTAGCATGTTGCCATTAGGGATTGGGCAGTTATCCAAATGGTATGGCACAAAATATGGTTGCTCGCCCTGCTTTTCAGCCGCAACGCGAACGTTAGAGCGGAACAGCAGCTCAATTTCATTTTCACCAACTTTGCCAACTTGAGATAAGTCAATACGGTAGGTGCGAAATGAGTTTTCAGAATGCAAAACGGTTTCACCGTTTACGCACACATCAACGATTGTATCTAGGCCTGAAAGCACCAGATCACTATCCACCGTTTCCAACGTAAAGGAACGTGATGCCCTCCAATCGCGTTCGGCAATCCATCGCAAATCATATTCATTGCGACCCCAATATGGATCCGGGATCAGCCCTGCGCCATGCAAAGCCGAAATGGTATCACCAGGAAAAGTGGCACTAAGCCGATACTGTTCGCTACTATCGCTAAAGTCCCATTTGCCGTTCAGATCAAACACGACCGTTCCCTCTTTACATACGTTCTTCGGACGCCACATCAAACAATGACCCACGTGATGGATCGAAACCAATTTGCATTTTATCGCCGGTTTTTACAGCGGCCTGACCATCCATACGGAAGCGAAAATGCCTCCCCGCAACAGTAGTCCAGACCAACGTGTCAGATCCCATCGGTTCGACAAGTTCAGCAAAGATATCCATGTTGAACTGCGCTTTTTCATCCACCACAACATGTTCTGGGCGTATACCAAACCAAGACGCACCACCCGGCCGGCCCCCTTGGACAAATTCATAACCTTTCAGGTTAATCTTGATATCGCCTGTGGTGAACGAGGTGCCCACCAAATTGCCTTCAAGGAAATTCATCGAAGGCGAGCCGATAAAGTCAGCTACGTATTTGTTAATCGGGCGGTTGTAGATTTTGTTCGGGCTGTCCAACTGCTGGATCAATCCATCTTTCATGATTGCGATACGGTCGGCCAAAGTCATTGCTTCGACCTGATCATGGGTCACATAGATCATTGTGTTTTTAAGGCGCTGATGCAGTAATTTCAATTCCACCCGCAGATCTGCACGCAACTTTGCATCAAGGTTTGATAGCGGTTCATCGAACAAAAACACATCCACATCTCGCACCAAGGCACGACCGATTGCAACGCGCTGGCGCTGACCGCCGGAAAGCGCGCCGGGCTTTCGATTTAATAAAGGTTCAATCTGTAAAACGTCTGCCGCATTGGCAACGCGGCGCGCAATTTCAGCCTTTGGCATCCTGGCATTTTTCAGGCCAAACGAAAGGTTTCCACGAACGCTCATCTGCGGGTAGAGCGCGTAGGATTGAAACACCATGCCGATACCACGGTCCGACGGTTGTTCCCAGGTGACGTTTTTGTTATTTATAAAAATCTGACCACCCGTGATCTCCAGTAAGCCGGCAATGCAGTTTAACAATGTGGATTTCCCACACCCTGACGCCCCAAGAAGAACAAGGAATTCGCCCCGCCCAATATCAAGGTTTAGATCTTTCAAAACTTTTACAGACCCAAAGTTAAGATTCAGTGATTTAATTGATACACTTGGATTTTCCATAATTTTTTTCTCAACCTTTAACGGCGCCGGCAGCAATACCACGCACAAAGAGTTTGCCAGATATAAAGTAAATTGCGAGAGGTACAAAGCCTGTTAGCAAAGTTGCTGCCATGTTCACGTTGTACTCTTTTACGCCCTGTACTGAGTTCACGATGTTATTGAGCTGCACCGTCATTGGGTAAAGATCTGGCTTAGTGTAGATTACACCAAACAAGAAGTCGTTCCAGATACCCGTAACCTGCAAGATGATCGCAACCACAAAGATTGGCAGCGACATCGGCAACATAATCTGGAAGTAGATACCCCAGAACCCAGCCCCATCCACGCGTGCCGCTTTAAACAGTTCTTCGGGCACGGACGTAAAATAGTTTCTAAACAACAGTGTCAGAATTGGCATACCGAAGATTGAATGCACAAGAACAAGGCCCCAAAGCGTGCCATATAGACCCATTTCGCGCAGCAGGATAACGATTGGGTAAATCATAACCTGATAGGGAATGAATGCCCCAATAATCAGAATTGTGAAAAAGACTTCGGACCCTTTGAACCGCCAATTGGCGAGCGCATAACCGTTGACGGAAGAAATTGCGATTGACAGGACGACGGACGGGATAAGAATACGGACAGAGTTGCCAAATCCACGTGACAGACCATCGCAATTTATGCCTGTACAGGCCGTTGACCAGGCCTTGACCCAGGGCTCAAAAGTGATCTCAATGGGTGGACCAAATACATTGCCCATTCGGATCTCGGGCATACCTTTTAGCGATGTGACCACCATCACATATAACGGCAGAAGATAATACATCGCTACCATAATTAACGTGCCATAAAGAAGAATATTACTACGAGAAAAAGCCTTTCGGGGTTTCGTACCGTGTGGGCCCTCGAACATATTAATATCAGACATTTTTCTTGCCACCGAATTCAAGATAAGCCCATGGGATCAGAATGATTACAACGGCTAAAAGCATCATTGTGGAGGCTGCAAAGCCCTGCCCCAGATTTTGGCTGAGAAACATTTTGTCATAGACATATTTCGCAGGAACTTCAGATGCGATGCCTGGCCCACCTGATGTTTGAGCAACCACCAGATCATAGACTTTTACGATCCCAGACGTGATCAGGACCAACGCTGTAATGAAGACTGGTCGCATCATTGGGATTACCACAAATACGTATGTCTTCCATGTAGAAATTCCATCGACGCGTGCAGCTTTCCAGATGTCATCATCGATGCCACGCATCCCAGCCAACATGATGCACATAATCAATCCAGTTCCCTGCCAAAGGCCAGCGATCAAAATACCAAAAATCACAATATCAGCATTATATAATGGATCAAATGTAAAAGTACTCCAACCGAGCTGACGCACAACGTTCTGAACGCCAAATTCTGGGTTTAATATCCACTGCCACACCAAGCCTGTTACAATGAATGAGAGAGCAAATGGATAAAGAAAAATTGTCCGAAATGCATCTTCAAACCGAATTTTGCGATCCAGAAGAGCAGCTAACACAAACCCTATAGTCATAGATAAAATCAAAGAACAAACACCATAGATTGCAAGGTTTTCAATAGAAATTATCCACCTGCTTTCGCCCCAAAGTCGTTCGTATTGGTCGAGCCCAACCCATTTGGTCTTTGGTAGTAGTTTCGATCCCGTGAATGAATAGACGATGGTCCAAACTGAACAACCCACAAAAATTACAAGAGCTGTCAAAACCATCGGTATCGAAGCGATCTTTGCATTCAAATTTCTGAAAAGCTTGTGAGGTGGCCGCGATGCCGTACTTAGTACAGCCCGCCGCGATCCGGCGCTTGCCATGAAAATGCCTCCGCTTCCTAACTATTTCGGGATCAGGTTAACAAACGGGCCCAGCTAAAAGCCGGACCCGTCTTTATATAGTTAGTCTGCTTTAGAGATGATATCTGCGTAGCGTGCCTGAGCAGCGACAGCAGAGATATCTTCGCTTGCCCAGAATTCTGTCATCAGGTCTTCAATCTGGCCGGATGTATCTGGTGAAAGTGTTTGGTTACCATCCGGCAGGATATTACCGCCAGCAAGGATCTCTAAACCTTTTTTCATGCAGTCGTTGGCAGCCGCAAGATCTACGTCACCCCGAATTGGCAGCGAGCCTTTCTTCAAGTTGAAGGCTACCTGCACTTCTGGACTAACCAACAACGCAGCCAGACGTTTCTGTGCTGCTTCCGTATCTGCGTCGTCGTTTTTAGGGAAGTAGAACGCATCACCACCAGTCGATATAACTTCCGTTACACCCAAACCAGGAAGACATGAATAGTCTTTACCAGCCACTTGACCCGCAACCTGGAATTCGCCTTGTGCCCAGTCACCCATGATTTGCGCGCCAGCTTCGCCAGTTATTACCATATTTGTGGCCTGGTTCCAGTCTTGTACGTTTGAACCAACACGGAATGCACGCGCACTTGCTGCAGCTTCGAATACTTTTGCGTATTCCGCGCCACCAGCAACGTCGGCGTTCTTGTCGATGTTCACGGCGGACCAAGCGTCTTGTCCAGCAACTGCAATGGCAATCACGCCAAATGCACCGGAAGCCTGCCAAGCCTGATTGCCCATAGCCAACGGCACTTTGCCAGCCGCACGAAGTGCTGGGGCAGAAGCAACGAACTCATCCCAGTTTGATGGAACATCAACACCAGCATCAGCATATGCTTTGTGACTTAGCCAGATCCACTGCCAAGAGTGGATGTTAACAGGAGCACAATAAATACGGCCATCAATTGTACATGCGTCCAGCAAAGATGATGGGTGCACAACTTCACGCCAGTTGTTGGCTTCCGCTACGTCTGTTAAATCAAGCATCAAACCGGCTTCTACAAGTTCTTCAGCCTGGCGGCCGTGGTTAAACTGGGTCGCACCCATTGGGTCGCCACCAATGATCCGGCTGATCATGATTGGACGGGCAACGCCGCCAGAACCAGCAATGGCGCCGTCGATCCATTTGTCACCAGACGCGTCAAATGCTTTTGCAAGTTCGGCCACAGCGGCCGCCTCACCACCAGAAGTCCACCAATGTGTGACTTCCAGATCAGTTGCGCCGGCAGACGATGCTACGACAAGCGCGGTTGCGCCCATGAGGGCTTTTAATGACTTCATGTTGGTTTCCTCCCAAAAATATTTATAACGTAACCTACAACGTTACAGTTTCAGTCTAAAACGTTATCGAAATTAAATTCAAGCTAGATTTTCTTTTTCTTAAGCTTATAAATAAAATATGTTTGCAAAAAATGACAGCGCCACAAGAAAATCTCAATACTGCCTTGTTAGCGCAAACAATATTGCGTGTTTGTGGTCTGGTTTTTCAAGGAAAATTGAAACTTTTGAATTTGGCTATAACGTAGAATTTTTTCATTACGCACAGTGCTTACAGGACGCATTCGATGCCTGAGTCCAAAAATTTACGTTCAAATGATCCGCACTTGAAGCGAGGTGAACGCCCAGCGTTAGAACCGACTGCCCAAATTTTCGGCTGTGCTGAAGGAAAGCGTCCTACCCTAAAGACGATTTCACGAATGACAGGGCTTGCCGTGACGACTGTCTCGCGCGCCCTACTTGACGCTCCAGATATCGGATCAGGCACAAAGAAACGAGTTCAGGAAACAGCGATTCGTATCGGTTATCGGCCCAACCGTGCGGGTGTTGGTTTGCGCACGGGTAAAACCAATGTCATATCACTGGTGTTGTCCACCGATCATAATGTTATGAACAATACCGCCCGCTTAATCTCGTCCATCGCAGGTACCTTGCAGGGGACAACGTATCACATGAACGTCACACCTTATTTCCCGACGGAAGACCCGATGGTACCAATTCGCTATATCGTGGAAACTCAATCTGCCGACGCGATTATACTAAACCAGATCAAGCCGCGCGACCCGCGCATAGCTTACTTGATCGAGCGCAACTTTCCGTTTGCAGCCCATGGACGGTCGGATTGGGCGAATAACCACGCCTATTATGATTTTGACAACGGGCGTTTTGGTGAGTTGGCAATCGATCAACTGGTACAGCGGAACCGAGAAACCATTTTGTTAGTCTCGCCACCGATGGATCAAAGCTATGCACAGGATTTTATGAGCGGTGCAGTTAGCCGCGGTACAGACTTAGGGATCAATATCATTTTAATGGAAGGCACCGACAGCGACAGCCCCACCGCCGAAATCGAAGCCGTTGTGGCGCGCCATCTGAGTGACACGCCTAAAATTTGCGGGGTAATCTGTGCTTCCACGACATCTGCGATGGCAGCCGTCAGTGCAATTGAAGATGCGGGCCTGTTTGTCGGTAAAGACGTGGACGTGTTTTCGAAAGAAGCCATTCCCTTTTTGAAACGGTTTCGCAAACCCATTCTGACCGTGCATGAAGACGTAGAAACTGCCGGAAATTTCCTTGCCAAAGCTGTGATGCAACGGATCACTGACCCAACCAAACCCCCTATGCAAGGGCTGGAAACTCCAAATTTTTAGATCCAACTACATGCCAATACCCCAATCAAAAAGGGAAAAAACGTTAATGGAGGACAAGATGGCAAAAAAGACTAAAGGGCCTGCAATATTTCTGGCCCAGTTCGCAGGTGACGAAAAACCCTTCAATAAACTTGAAAACATAACCAAATGGGCCGCGAGCCTCGGCTATAAGGGTGTGCAGATCCCAACTTTTATCGGGTCACTGTTTGATCTAGATAAGGCTGTACAAAGCGATACCTATTGCGACGAGATCCAAGGTATTTGTACCGATGCCGGTGTGGCAATCACGGAACTTTCCACGCACCTGCAAGGTCAGTTGGTTGCGGTTAACCCCGCCTACGATACTGCATTTGACGCCTTCGCCCCTGCCCATCTACATGGCAATCCTGCGGATCGTCAGGAATGGGCTGTGGATCAAATGAAAAAAGCCGCAGTAGTGTCTAAGAAATTCGGATTGACTGCATCTGTATCCTTCACCGGATCGCTGGCGTTTCCGTATCTTTATCCCTGGCCACAGCGCCCACCCGGCCTAATCGAAGAAACCTTTGCCGAGTTGGGTCGCCGCTGGAAACCTATTCTGGACATCTACGACGAGAACGGAGTGGATCTCGGCTATGAAATCCATCCAGGGGAAGATGTGTTTGACGGCAAAACGTTTGAGATGTTCGTTGATGCTGTTGGTGGTCACGCACGCGCGCAGATCAATTATGATCCTTCGCATTTTGTACTACAGCAGTTGGACTACCTGGCGTTCATCGACATCTACCATGACCGCATTTGCGCCCATCATGTAAAAGACGCCGAGTTCAACCCAACGGGTCGTCAGGGTGTTTATTCCGGTTACGCAAGTTGGACAGATCGCGCGGGCAGGTTCCGGTCTTTGGGCGATGGTCAGGTAGATTTCAAAGGGATCTTTAGCAAAATGGCGCAGTACGGCATTGATGCATGGCCTGTGTTGGAATGGGAATGCTGCCTGAAATCGCCGGAACAGGGCGCTGCCGAAGGCGCGCCGTTCATCCAAAGCCATATGATTCAATTGACAGACAAAGCGTTTGACAATTTTGCTGGTGCTGAAACCGACATGGCTAAATTGCATTCAATGCTGGGGATAGAGGGCTGATATAATGGCAAGATTGAAACTTGGAATGGTTGGTGGCGGCCAAGGCGCTTTTATTGGTGCGGTGCACCGTATCGCCGCGCGGATTGATGACGATTGGGATCTGGTGGCCGGGGCATTGTCCTCCACCCCAGAAAAGGCCAGAGCATCGGGTGCGGAACTGGGTCTTGATCCAGACCGCACCTATGGCAACTATGAAGAAATGGCCAAGGAAGAGGCGGCACGTCCCGACGGGATTGATGCGGTTGCTATTGTGACGCCCAACCATATGCATGCAGGCCCAGCAATTAAGTTTTTAGAGGCCGGTATCAACGTGATTTGCGACAAACCATTGTCCAACACAGTTGAAGATGGACAACGGATTGCAGATGCTGTGGCCAAAACCGGTAAGCATTTTATCCTGACTTACAATTACACCGGTTACCCCTTGATCCGACAGGCGCGCGAAATGGTGAACCGTGGTGATCTCGGCACATTACGTCAAGTCATAGTGGAATACACTCAGGATTGGCTGACCCAAGAGGCCGATCCGGGCAACAAGCAAGCTGCTTGGCGCACCGACCCTGCTCGTTCTGGTGCAGGTGGTTGCGTTGGCGACATTGGAACTCATGCCTTCAACCTCGCCCACTTTGTGACCGGCCTGGAAGTCGACAAGATATCTGCGGAACTAACTTCCTTCGTTCCGGGACGCCTTGTGGATGACAATGTTACAGCTCGGTTTCGTTTCAAAGGCGGAGCCAAGGGAACTCTTTGGGCGTCACAAGTGGCTGTTGGTCACGAGAACGGACTGGCCTTGCGGGTTTACGGCGACAAGGGTGGCATTACTTGGGGGCAGGAAAACCCAAACGTGCTGACATTTACGCCTTTTGGACAGGCAAAGCAATTACTGACCCGAGGTGGTGCCTCACCTATTGGCGTATCGTCTGACCTTCGCGTACCACCAGGCCACCCAGAGGGCTATCTAGAAGGCTTCGCCACCATCTATAAAGAAGCCGCGGCCATCCTTCGCGGCGATGCTGGTGCACATGCACCAGGTATTGAAGACGGCTTATTGGGCATGAAGTTCATTGCCGCGTGCGTAAAATCTTCAGGCGAAGACTGCGCATGGCTAAGCTTTTAATTTATAACAATCTTACTTGTGCTGGGAGCGTCTCAACGTAAGTTATGGACCAGCGCAAAACGTAAAGTGTCCAAAATATCTTAAGTAGTCATAGCATTCAAAATTAGTAATGTTCCCGCATTTCAAGCGTCATATCCACCATGCTTACGCACCAGTTATACTCAAAAGGTTGTCACACGGGTTGTCACGGAAGCCTCAACGCATGCCTTGAGAGGGGCGGTCAAGTAGCTAAATGGGAGGTGTTTTGTCGTTTACGGACACTACAAATACACCCTGCCCGCTTCAACCAAGTTTAATCTGACGGTGCCACCTTATAGGCTTGCAGCAGCCATAACCGAGCCCTCAAACGTCAGAAAATCGACAAAATAACTCTTTAAAAAAGCCAAATTAAAGGCCATCATAACAGCAAACAAAATTTCAACAAGGATAGGATAATGCGTCTTTTATTTACGGGTGGATCAGGCAAAGCCGGCAAGTGTTGTATCGACTATTTGCGTGATCAAGGCCATACTATTTTGAACGTTGATCTGATCGATTTGGGTCACAACAGCGTGCAGACACGTTTGGCCGATATTACAGATTCAGGGCAAATTTTTGATGTTATGTCGAGTTATGCCAATTACCATGAGCTGGATCTGGAGCAAGGCGTTCCCAAGTTTGATGCTGTGATACATTTTGCAGCCATCCCAAGGTTGATGATGACCAGTGACAATGAATGCTATCGTGTCAACACATTAGGCACTTATAATGTTCTGGATGCCGCCATCAAATTTGGAATCAAAAAAATTATTTTTGCATCATCTGAAACGACTTATGGTGTTTGTTTCGCCGATGGGGAGGTGAAACCAGACTATCTTCCAATTGATGAAAATCACCCGACAATACCTCAAGACAGTTATGCCATGTCTAAAGTGGTGAACGAAGCCACGGCCAAAAGTTTCCAAAAGCGCTCAGGAATTGATATCTATGGGTTGCGCATTAACAATGTGATTGAGCCGCACGAATACAAAGAAAAATTTCCCGTTTATATGGAAAATCCTGATCTACGTCGCCGCAATATATTCTCTTACATCGACGCGCGTGATTTGGGGCAAATGGTTCAAAAATGTCTCGACACGGATGGGCTAGGGTATGAAGTGTTCAATGTGTCCAACGATGACCATTCGGTGGGTCTGAGCTCTGAAGAATTGATCGAAACCTATTACCAAGGTGTTGAAATAAAAACATCAAAGGTTCCAGAAAGCTTTTACACCAATGAAAAAGCCAAACAGCTACTAGGCTTTCAACCCTGCCACAGTTGGCGCGCATATCTGTGACAGGTGCACCGCGACAC
>MDSY01061896.1_pt1 | contig 19837 bp, 1 predicted proteins | sample 811131 | NCBI WGS metagenome assembly MDSY01 (sample SAMN05326643, study PRJNA326480) | marine metagenome | isolation source: seawater | place: Atlantic Ocean: South West | collected 2010
CCCCTGTTTGCATTATCTGGGTTAATATATATTATTCCGGAATCATAATTTGCACTACCTAATATGTTAGTGCCGGATAATGATGGATCTTCCTCCACAGAAACAATTGTAGACGAAACGTCTGTTTCCAGTAAGGAGTTGAGAATTATATTCATTGAAACAATATCTTCTTGCAAATTAGGGTTGTAGCTTAAATCAAAAAAGTTTTCAGACGAATCTATTTGTGCTATGGAATAGGTACCTGTGCCGTTATGTGCTAGACCGGCAAAATATGTATCATCATATATTGTTTCTCCAGGTGAGTATGTATTATACGAGTAAATATTAATATCATAAACTTTTGTTTGGTGTTGGTTCCATGCAAGTACATACAAGTAACCCCATGTAACATCAACACGAGGATCATCATTAAATGTATATGTTTTTCCGGTGTTGCTACCGTAAGGTCCACTAAAATTATTACCCGAGCCAAACGCCGAGTTATGGTAAGAGTGACCATATTGCAAATGGGAATTTTCGCTGCTAAAAACTTGTATATTAAATGATCTACCACTATTGACCCGTAGCTGTGTTCTATGAAATATAGACCGGGACCCCTGCCAATGACCCATAATTCTAAGCGGCGTGTTCGATCCAGCATTAACCATTCTTATGCCCGCTGTAAGCCAATTGCTGGATGTTGGTGTAACACCAACTGGTGCTATATACATTAAGGGTTGGTAACTAGAACCTCCGTGGTGTCTATACAGTCTCATTTCAATTGTAAAATCTTTTAAGTTAATTGGTATTTTGTGATAACGTTTAGCTGTAGAACCTGTGTTTAGTTGTATAACCTCTGTAGTGCTAATATTTGATCCCATGCTATTTATTAAGGTATTTGTTGTGCCCGATCTACTATATAATGCGTATGGTTTCCACGCTTTAGGTTTAGCATAAATCGAATTAATCATACTTACACTATTAATAAAAATCGAATTACTGCTTCCTTCCCCGAATTTGGTAAATGTAATTCTAGCTGTATCAGAGTTAGCAGTATAATTAAGTGAGAATTCACGATATAGATCAAGATTAGCGTCGGTAATCCAACCAACAATCGGAAGTTCATCTTTTAAATTTACACTACTAGTATGGTCACCAGAGCCAGCAATAGATATCATAAATGTTTGTCGTGGCGATACGCCAAATCCGGTCGATGAGTCTTCATCCCGTCGAGTTGCTATATTAAAGTATAAAATATATGATACACCTGGAGTGGTGTTAACATCTTGATATAATGATATATCATTATCTTGATGTAAAGTAAGTGTGCTGCCAATACTGGACAATGGGTCATATATAATAACACTCCCTGATGCAGACGCGCCATGCTGATCGATCGAACCGATGCCGCTGATATCACTAAATGTCCATTCCTTAGGTAAGTTTGTTGGAGGATTGTTAATATTGGTTACTGTAGTGTTGGTTTCATATTCTGAAAAATCCCCATTTCTCACAAGTTCAGTATAAGCTACATATACTTCAAAAGTCGACCAATTGTCCATATTATGTATACCTGACCCGTCCTGTGTCCAATTCGCAATATTATTAACAGGGACATCTACACTAGTAAATATTCTTTTAAACGTTTCTTCGAAATCGTTTTCAACCGTTGCAGCGCCTCTATGTAACATAAATCCCGGGCCATAGGAGTTCTCATGCGAGTTGACAAAAGACCACTTAATATTTACATTCTTTTGAGAAATATTTATATTTGCGGTTTGATAAGGATCGGATTCATTATATTTGTATTTATATGAAGCAATAGTGCTTATAGTGGTTGACGTTACTTCATGGTGAAATGCTAATGATAAATCGGCCTCTGTAATATACCACCTTGCCTCTTCATTATTTGCCGAGTCATATAAAATAAACAGCATTTCCAAATCGGTACCATAATTATTATTTGATAAGGAAGAAAGACCATTCGAAATGTTTACTGCTGTATTACCAATGGCGTTACTACCTCTCCAAGGATCATTGTAAGATTCACCATTTACTATAGTAGTAACATGAAACCAATTAATCGGTTCGGGTTCAGGTTCGGGTTCAGGCTCAGGTTCAGGCTCGGGTTCTGGTTCGGGTTCAGGTTCAGGTTCGGGTTCGGGTTCAGGTTCGGGTTCTGGTTCGGGTTCTGGTGGGGTTACAATCTCAATTTGTGGTGCTTGCGCGGTAACTGTTTTTCCGGTTGCACTGCTTATATTAGTTTCAATTATGTTTTGAACGGCAGTCAAAGAACTAGGCTGATTATTCACAGCAGCTTGCAAATCTTCTACTTGTGTGGTTTCATCTGCTAAAATAGTAATTATCATTATTATAGATCCTTCCACAAACTCGATTTCAATCAAGCTTTCATCAACTCCTAATGAACTAGCAAAACTGGTTTTTACATCTGCGGTCAATGTCTCTAATTCTTGAGTTGACATTTCATTCAACGAAACATCTGGAACGGTGTACGATACTACAATACTTTCTCTAATTTCTGGTTCTGGTTCAGGTTCGGGTTCTGGTTCAGGTTCTGGCTCGGGTTGTGGTAAAATTATACTTTGAGGAACAACAGAATATTGATTAGCTTCCACAACACTTTTACCATCTTCCATAACATATATAAATCGTTGTGCTCCACTTCCCGTTAAAGATTGACCTGCTATTACATATTTAAAATCCCATTGTTGTCCCAGATAGTAAGAGCCACCAACAGGATGCTGTTGTTCATTTGAATTTGAGTATGCCAATAATATTTGCAGTCCTGCTTCAAAAAATTCTTGTTCTGTAGAATAATCAGATCTAAATAATATTCCTTCATTAGAACCAGGCACTTGCGGTGTAACTGAAAATCTACTTCCACTAATCCAACCGCTATGGTTGACTAAATAATAATTGATTTGTCCTGGTTCAGGTTCGGGTTCTGGTTCGGTTGGTGCCATAAGTTCATCTACACTGGTAATATATCTATCATATATTTTAAACGATTCCAGTGTTCCATCAAACTTGTAATTGGGAGTTTGACTACTTCTTCCAATATAGTTTACACTAGCTTGGTTATTATTTATGAGATATCGAATGTCTAATGTGAAGGATACCTCATATTCTTGAGCGGTTTCTACACCATCATGAAGAACAATAATAGATGCTTTTGAAGTAACATAATCATAACTTAGGAAAATATCGTATAAAGTATTATTGCTCAATGCTATTGTTAAGACGCCAAAATTACCTGAATGACTTGCAAACTTAATACCCGACCCAGTGTATACTATATATATTTTCTTGTACGAGGAATGTTGCCCAATATTTATCAAAACGTTAGCTGTAGATGTGTTCGTAAATGATATGTTTTTAAGATGAAGTGTAAATGAGGGTAGGTAAACCATAAGCAAGGAGAAAGAATTGTCAGATAAAACAATATAGTTTTCTACAGTATTACTGAAAGAATTTGCTGAAGTGTTGAGGTCATAAATAGGTGTAATGTATTGCTGGGAACTTGCTGTTGAAACTTCTAATTCTGGCTCAGGTTCAGGTTCAGGTTCTGGTTCGGGTTCCGGTTCATATGTTAGTAGAGATGTTAATTGCAATGTGTGTGGATGTGTAAGACCATTGTATGTAGAATACATCAAAGAAATTGAAGAAGAAGATGATACAGCAATGCTTTGAGAAAAGTTAACTGATGTGGTTCTTTCAGTTCCAGTAATGTAATCTTTAACAATGTAACTGTCAAAACTGGATATTTCAAAAACAAGGAGGATGTTTTGCTGAGCAGTTGCATCCGCGCTTCTATTTGTAGTTCCAATTTTGATTAATTCTTGACCACCGTACCACCACCACTGTGGAGCATTATTATAACTTTGCGGACTGGATGAGGCCGTAGCTATTTGATCTGTGTTAGCGAAGTAAAATCCACCGTGTTGGTTTTGCGTGGAATCCTGAGTGTATGTAAGAGAAATACTAATTGGTAAGTTAACGGTTGGTTCTATGTTTAATATTTCAAATGCATGCCAACCGCTATTTGTGTTGTATAATGGCTCGGTATTCGATGTGCTAGAAGTAATAGTGAATGTTTTATTGTATGCCTCTGGTTGAAGCTCCGGTTCAGGCTCAGGCTCTGGTTCGGGCTCTGATTCGGGCTCTGGTTCGGGCTCTCCCAAACCAAACACTTGAAATTCATCGATGCAGAGCGCGTTCGTTGTTGAAAACACTCCGGACTCATCCGCTTTATCAGTTGGAGTTACAAGTAGTCTGATCCCAGTAGCATTCAATTCTTGCGAAAAAGAATAGTAAAATGTAGTATTGTCACTACGATCGTCAAATGCCGGCGCTACATCTTCCCACGAACTATCTGGGGTTAAATGATTTGGTGATGCGGTTTGTGTTAATTGAATTATATGAGACCCGGTGTGTCTATTTTTTGGTGTAACGCCAGCGTTTGCAGCTACCTGTGTATAAGAATTACCTAATCCACCAATGGAAAATCCCGCAATTGTTCGTGATTTACCAAAATCAATACCACAATATGCTTGCGATTCTCCTTGATTAGATATCCAACTATTCAAATAATTATGAACTCCATTATTTATGTTTTGAAAATGGAAATTGCCTACTGTTCCGTCACCGGGTGTCCCTGGTGTTATACCATATCCTGCTCCAGTGCTTAGTGTACCATTCAATGTAGTTCCTTGTGGAATATTTAAAGAAGATGATGCAAACGGAACTCCACCGTATGCTCTAGATGCAATATTTACATAATTTGAAACCAAGTCACTGGAGTTTTCAAGTTGCACTATGTTAACAGATTCAGGTTCAGGTTCAGGTTCGGGTTGTGAAAAAGTAGTAACTAAATTTCCTATTGTCAATGAATCTGTTTCCGTTAATGAGCTGGATGTCGTGCTTGACTCGGGTAAAACAACTGCTTTGTCTGTAGTGAAACTAGTGCTTGCAATTTTGTTTGTAGCTGTAACAAAAATCGCAGATGCTCCAGTTAAAAGTGTTGTCGGTGTTGAAATAAGACTCTCAATATTTGTCGCTAATGTTCTATTACTTGTTGTGTAAGTAAAACTTAATATTATTGAACCGAAACCAATGCTTGCAATAACTATATCGCTGGTGCTAACACTAAGCAGTGTTGCCAAAAACTCTTTCATAATGGTTTTTTGTCTGCTTGAAGTGTACGTTAAAAAAGTGTCATATGCATCTCCACCAATATTGATGGAAAGTGTGGCAGCCACAGTAAATGTTGATGTGCTTGTTGTCGCTGTGGTTTTTATCAATGTTTTGATTAATGTGTTCAGTTCATTTACCGAATCTGAGTAGAAGTAATTGTTGAGAGTAAATTGTAGCGTTTCATCTAACGAATTCGATAGAAAGATAGTAATTGTTACGGTAGTTGCATTGAAAGTAACAGACACGTCGCTGGCTGTTACCCCAGAAATATTTTCTAAAATCTTGTTGGTTATTCGTGATTTGAAATTAGTTATAGAGCTACCTGTAATGGTGGATAACAAATTTACGCCACTGACGGGAAGGTCCACGATATAATTTGCAATATTTGCTACGGTTTCAGACTCAGGTTCAGGTTCTGGTTCAGCTGTTGAAGCTTCCAATTCAGGTTCGGGTTCAGGTTCAGGTTCAGGCTCTGGTTGATTGGCGGTTACAGTTGGTTTTACCATGTAGACCAATGATTGGCTTTCGGTATTCAACCTGGATACAACCATATTTTTTACAGTGATCAACATGGATGTAGATGGTTCTCCAGTAAATTTATTGTCAATTGCAACTACGGTGTTTTCATTCACGTTTTTAAAGAAAATCACTATTTTGTTGTTTTCTACAGTAACTGTTACATCCGCAGAATTTAAAGACAAATCAGATACAACCTGCGATTTTATTTGAAATAGTAGCATTGCCTTATTAGCTGACGTTATGTTTGCTCCTGGTGTAGATATGTCCACACCCGATATGTCATATGTCACTTTTGTTGAAAATTGCAGCGTAGACACAGATTCGGGTTCTGATTCAGGCTCCGGTTCTGGTTCGGGTTCTGGTTCGGGTTCATGAACAGCGGGAGAAGTAATTAGTGAAGTTACGGTTCCCGACGAAACGTCCATTATTTGCTCAATATTGTGTTCTCCAGTTTGTTTCAGTGTGTCTTGTTTAAGCAACAACTGGTTGTTTATTGAAGATACGTTTTCACCAGTTTCTATGTGCACTGTTATGACTCCATCACCATTCACAGTAATATCGATGTTTTCTTCCACAACATTTTCCAGTTCACCAGCAATCGAGGATTTATATGCATCAATATAGACGTTTTTACTTGCATCCGTAAGCGATCCAATAGATAATGATGGTGTTAAAACATATTCTAATATGGATGTTTCTGGTTCTGGTTCGGGTTCAGGCTCTGGTGGGACTACAATAACACTACTTGAGTTACTTGGTGTGGTAGAAACTGTTAAGGAGGAAACATCGTCGTCAGTTAATTCATCTATAGTACTTAGGATGTCGTTTGCTATGTTTGTGGAGTTTGTTGGATTCCCTACACCAAGTGATTCTTCCACAGACGAAACATTGTTTACATCACTTATTATTGTTATAACGATTTCATTGTTGCAAATGTCTACTTGCAAATTACTTACATCTATACCAGATAAAGTAGTGTTGTATGTGGTTATCAAATCTTGTTTAATGAACTCTTTTTCGCTTATAGATAAATTATTAGTATCAAATCCTGCTAATGGATATTTGATTTCAACGGTTGAAAACTGCTGAATTTCTGGTTCTGGTTCTGGCTCCGGCTCTGGCTCAGGTTCCGGCTCGGGTATAACGACAACTACGGTACTTACGCCTACACCAGTTTCCCCGGTTTTTTCTTGTATTTTATCTACAATATTTGATGAAATATCGGAAGTTGATGTAAAATCATTCAAATTACTGACAATGTCAGTTACATCATCTGAAGCTGTTAAGGTCGTCTCTATTATTATTTCATTGCCTACTATAGTTACACTAACATTGTTTTCTGTTACTCCATCAACATTGATGATAAATTTGTTTTTTACATGATTTAGTAGTAATGTTTTATCAATTGTGGATAATGTAGACAGGTCTGTACCTGTAATAGGGTAAGTGTACTTTAAAGAGACAGGTGATTCGGGTTCAGGTTGAGGTTCTGGTTCGGGCTGAGGTTCCGGTTCGCGGACGGCAACCTCCGGTGTTTGAATAACTATCAAAGAAGAGTCAACACTCGGTATTTCTGTCGCGATGAACGCAGTTAAATTTGCAGTTATTGTTGCAGAATGTTCGCCAGTAACATAAGAATTGAGTGCTATTGCGTTAGTAAATTCATCATTATCTTCTTTTACAACTGTTACAACAAATTTATTATTTACTATAGAAACCGAAACATCGCTGCTAGTCAAATAACTTAATGATTGAACAAAATTGTTCTTAACTTTTTGTATCAATTGATTTTTTTGTGGAAGAGAAAGATTAGCATTTAGATCAACGCCTGATATATCATATTCTACAACTGTAGTTATTGTTTTTATTTCTTCGGGTTCTGGTATTAATGCAGCCAACTCTGGTTCAGGTTCAGGTTCAGGTTGATTTTCATAAACTACAACTTTAGCTGCCGAAATGTCTAGTAGATCTCTTCTATATACGTCCAGCTGTTGTTTAGCTAATGATGTTATTTGCGCAATACCACCCGAATCATCTTGAACGTTTGATAAATAACTAGACACAGTAGATATGGACTCAAATGGTGACAATTCACGTTTTTGTACAGTAACGGATATACTTGAGCCATCTATGACAACAGTAACATTTTCGGCGACTATATTGGTGGATGCATTTATTACACTCGCAATAATGTTTTCTTTCAATATTTGTTTTTTGACCTCGGTAAGTTCAGTGGCGAGGTTTAAGCCAGTAATTGGGAAAACCACATTTGCAGAGTAGACGGGTATAGATTCTAAGGCAATCTCCGGTTCGGGTTCGGGTTCGGGTTCGGGTTCGGGTTCGGGTTGCGGGGTTTTTTGTGCAACAGAAGTTGTTGTCGTTGTTATTGCACCACTGTTTACATTAGATATCACTGCAACTTTGGTCTTTATGTCTGATTCAATATTGTCAGAAATATTTGTTAAAATATTTTGGGTTTGGGTTTGGTTATTCGCATCACTTGATATTTCTACTACTATTGAGCCGGTAGAACTGTCAATATTTACCGTAATGTCAGATGCTACAATAGTGTTGTCGGACAAAATCAATGTATCTAATACGTCAGATTTAATGGTGTTAATTAATATCAACTGTTGTGTAGGAGTTAAAGTAGATGGGTTTGTACCTGTTATTCCAATTATCATAGAAGTTACTAGGGTTGGTTCAGGTTCAGGTTCAGGTTCAGGTTGTGTTCCCTTCACATGTGTGGAGCTTGAAACACTTACTTGATTTGATGAATCTAATTTATTTCCAATTAATTCTATAATTTTGTAGCTGATATTAGTTTCGGGGGTGCTTTCGATAATGGTTTCTAATGTGTTTTCGCTTATATCGGTGCTTTTAACCTCAATAATAACATTAGTTGAACCGTCGATTGATACGGATATATCTGATAGGGTTAATCCTGTACCTGATAAGTTTTCTAAAACGTTGGTTTTTAGTTCATTTATAAATTCGGTTGTGTTGACAGGAGTCATTGTATTTAAATTTGCTCCAACAACTGAATATTTTGTTTTCACTATTGGTACAGGTTCCGGTTCTGGTTCGGGTTCGGGTGATTCTGTTTCAGGTTCGGGTTCGGGTTCGGGTTCGGGTTCGGGTTCAGGCTCAGGTTGTGGTACAGAAGAAATTTGCTGCGTTGACGAAGGGTTTGATACAAGCACAATTTCTTGTTGAACTACTCCTGAATTACTTGACACTATGTCTGCGACCGACCCGGTAGAGCCAGTTACTACACCGCTTGTGCTTGTAAAGTTGTCGAGTGCAGTTTCGATTGCTGGCCCGGAGTCACCTGTTGCAATTTCTATAGTTATTTTTCCATCAGCTGTTATAATTATTTGTGTGTTTTCACTAGTTGATTCAGTGACTTCGGTGACAAATTTTGTTTTTATCTCATCTATTATCGCATTTTTGCTTGGATCCGAAAGCAGAGTTAAGTCAACACCATATATTACTATTTCTTTTTTTACAAATTGTGCTTCTGGTTCGGGCTCAGGTTCAGGTTCAGGTTCAGGTTCAGGTTGTTCGGGTTCGGGCTCTGGTTCGGGTGATTCTGGTTCACTAATTACTATGTTTTGAGAAACAGCTAATACACTTCCGGAGGGTTGTCCTGTAGATGTTTCTACATGAACCGCTATGGTTTCATTCAATGTATTGTAAGTTTCCGTATCTACAATTGCTTGTATTGTTGATGCTTGCTCATTAAATACTGATATAGATATTTCTACATTACCATCATCAAGAATTTTTACTACTATGTCGTCCGAATCTATATCATTTCCTTCGAGAGAATTATTGCTGAGAAATTCTTGCTTAATGTTTTCTAGCAATGTTGTTTTATTGGTGGTGGTTATAACCGCCTGGTCTGTAAGGTCCACTCCCACAATTGCAAATGTGGTTTTTACCAGTTGTTTTGGAGGTTCGGCTGTTTCAATACTCGTGTTTTCAACGAACAATAATGCGGCCACGTCGTCGTTTACTCGTTCTTTTGTTTTATTTAGTATTGCCGTCGATGCAGATGCATCCAAATAATTGTTCAAAAGAGTAACATTTGCATTATTGCTTGTATCTTTGATTTCTAATGTAACAAGTAAAACCCCGTTTGATATTACAACCGAAATATTGGTTGCATCCAAATTTTCGTTTTCACTAGAAATTACCGAGATTATTTCGCTGTACAGAACACCTTTCTCTATTTCTGTGAGTGAGTTAGTCAAATCTATACCAGATATGTCGTATTCACCGGTCAATGTAACAGTTCTTTTAAATGGTTCTGTTGTAACCGCGGATGAAGTGTCTGATTCGGGTTCGGGTTCTGGTTCGGGTTCTGGTTCGGGTTCTGGTTCTGGCTCGGGTTCAGTTATGGTAGTGGCAGATATATTGCTAGTTACAGTACTAACGTCTACTGCGCTTGTATTTCCTGCTAACGTACTTGCAACGCTATTAATGGATGTTGCATTATTGTTAACTTGTGTCTGAACAGATGAAATTTCTTGAGCTGAAGCTATGTTTACTTTTACTGTACCATCATCATTTATTGTAATACTTATTTCATTTCTATATACACCCGATAATTCATTTGCAACCTGCGTTTTCAAATCTTCTTTAAACGCATTTAAACTGACGTCGCTAATAGTGTTACTGGTTAGGTCTACATTAGCTAGTGTAAGAACAAATTCTACAGTTCGTTTATCTTCTTCGGGCTCAGGTTCAGGTTCAGGTTCTGGTTCGGGCTGTTTTTCTACAGCTGGAGAAGCTGCTACAGTACTAGAAACTCCTGTGGCACTATTAACGTTGTTTGTCACGGCAGATGTGATTGCGGTAGCGCTGCTTTCAAGTGTTGCTATTACACTAGATAGGTTGTCACCCGAATCTATTTCTACAGCTAGACTGCCATCGCTATTAATAACTACATTTACTTGTGTGGTATCAGTAACTCCTACGTTAGATAGGTCATTCACGAATGATTGCTTTACGGATGCAATGAAAACCGCCGTGTTTGTCACTATATCATTGTTCAAGTTCACTGAATCCGGAGTAAATGTTATAAGAGCTATTGCAGCTTCGGGTTCGGGTTCAGGTTGCGGCTCTGGTTCTGGTTCGGGTTCAGGTCCTCTTTCTTTTAAGACTTTCAATGATGAAATAGATGAAATTCCTGCGTTGGAAACATCTTGCTGTATTTGATCATTAAGCGTGAGAGAATCAACCACTATGTTTGTCAATGTGCTGCTTTCGTCTCCGTCAACCGTAACTTCCACATGAATGGTTCCATCGCTGTCAATATGCACATTTACTCTGTCCGCACTAGACACACCGGTGCCAGATAAATCATTTATTACACTATTTTTAATGTTTGTAAATAAATCGTTTTTGCTTGAATCCGATAGTGTATCTAGTGAAGGTGTAGGATTCGCCTGATTAAATGAAAAGACATATGTGGTTGCCTCTGGCTCAGGTTCGGGTTCTGGTTCCGGTTCCATTATTCTAACATATCCAATGTTTAATTCTACGTTTTCGGTAGAAACGCTATTGGCAGATGCAATGGCACTTACCAATTTCGTGTTCCAATTACTGTTTGCCTGTATACTAATTGCTTCCGCAACGCTACTGGTAGAGTCATTTGATTCTATTTTTACAAGAACAACTCCACTAGTAGTTATTTCTATAGTAATATCTGATACATCTACATTAAACAAATCTTCTGCTAGTTTGCCTTTAAGATCATCTGCAAGAGCTGCTTGAGCTGAACCAGATAAGTTATATGAATTAGTTCCTGTTATATCTAACGCAAATTCAAGCATTGCAATTTCTGGTTCGGGCTCGGGCTCAGGTTCAGGTTGTAAACCAGTTATAGAAGTTTCTGTTGCAGTTAAGACGGTACCCGTGACAATTTGCAAATCTGAAAGCACATGGGTTTTTATGGTTGCAATATTTTCAACAATTTTTTCTTGAGTAGTTGTTGGATTTGGAGAGCTGATGTTCACTACGATGTCTCCGGCAGGATCAATTGTTACTACAACATCATCTATTATAACATTGGGTATTTGTGACGCGTAACTGTTTCTAATGCTGTTGATGACCTCGTTTCTATCATTTGTGTTTAGATTCAGCAAGTTAGTACCGGATATAGCTAGTGTTTGCTGTAAATTTGTAACTTCAATAGGTTCTGGTTCTGGCTCTGGTTCTGTAGAATGTATGCTGGTGACTACTGTCTCTAAGGATGTGGTAATATTTATGTTTTCTGTAACAATTTGCATATCTTGTGTAACATTTTGTAAAATACTGTCGGTGTTCGAATTCACCAGTGTTTCCAGTGAGTTAGATTCGTTGTTGCCTATAATTTTTATAACTAAACTACCTGCTTCGTTTATGGTAACAACAATATCGCTGGTATTTACACTAAGTTGTGTGCTGACACTGTTTTTTGCTTTTTCAATTATTTGAAGTTTTTCGACGGCTGTAACCGTGCTTATGTTTGTTCCCGTAACATCTATAGAAAACGTGACGCTTGTAGCTTCAGGCTCAGGTTCCGGCTCTGGTTCTGGTTCTAATATAGCTAATGTTTTTGCTACCTGAAATTGTGTAGATGGTGTATTTGTAGCTGATGCTAATCCTGCAGTAATTACATCAGGTGAGAAAGCGGTATTTAAATTGATCATGGTTGAATTCAATGATATATCATTTGTAGTAATGTTTACAAGTATTTCTCCCGTAGATGTTATTTCTACACTAAGATCACTTTCTACAACACTAGCATCTCTAGCCAAATACGTTTTTTTGACAAAATCTATAATGTTTTTGATTTTGTATGAGTCTAGATTTTCCACACTTATTCCAGATACATCAAACGTTGCAGTGACGGTTTCTTTTTTTAATATAATTGGTTCTGGCTCTGGTTCTGGCTCTGGTTCTGGCTCTTTGTTTTGCACGGTTCCATTAACTGCTAAAGCAAATGGCTTTACTTGTTCTTTTACGGATGATGATGTTGATGTATCAATGTTTATGGTTACATCACTGGATGTTAACGACGAACCGGTTACCGTATTTACACTGTTTGAGAATTCAGTAGTGAAATTTGAAAGCAATTGACTGGTGTTTGATAATTTTGTATGTGCAAAATTTGCATCACTGGATGTAGTTGCTACTATTGTATAGTCTATTGATAATGGTGCGCTTATAGAATTTATGGAAATGTTGCTTACATCAACTGACAACATGTTTGCAAGCAAATCTAATATAATGCTTTGTTGGTCGGCCGATGTGCTATTCGAAAATGAAGTATATGCTGATCCAGCAATATTTAGCAGCAAATTGCCACTAACCTCGTATGTTTTGTTGATCATTTTCTCGGCAATAATATTGCTTATTGCTTCTGTAATAACACCACCATTACTTCCGGTTGCATATGATTTTAGTGCCATACTTTTTGAGTAATCGTCGTTATCTTTAGTATCAATTGTCACGATTATTTGGTCATTCAACATTTGCAATGAAATTTCATCACTTTTCAAATCTGGATTGTCTGTCAAAAATTTTTGTTTTATGTTATCTATTGCAACTGCCCTGCTTATGTTGTTAAGATCAGAGTTTGTGTTAAGGCCGCTTATGTCATATTGCAGTGTTATCAATGTAGAAACAGCGGGAGCTTCCGGTTCGGGTTCCGGTTGCGGTTCGGTCTCTGGCTGTGCTTGCAGTTCTGGTTCCGGCTCTGGTTCAGGTTCTGGAATCAATTCTACAACAGTTGAAGGAATACCTACCACTATGTTGTCACTTGTCACGCTTGTTTTGTTAATTATACTTGAAGTTAAATCAGATGCAGCTGTGCTAGTCAAGTAATCAACCACATTTTCTTGAATAACATTTCCGTTTACATTTTCAATATTTACAGTAATCTTATTATCTAAAATTGTTACGGTAATCTGATTCACATTTACATCACTTACGTCGCGCGCATAGTTGGACTTTATGCTGTTAATGAGTTGATTTTTTTCTGCTAAACTGTTAAAAGTTATACCGGTTACAGGTATTTCTACACTTATTGTTGCCGCAGAAAACTCGGGTTCGGGTTCGGGCTCTGGCTCGGGTTCGGGCTCCGGCTCCGATGTAACATCGCTTACTGTAGATGGAGTTGCAATAATCCCGGTGGTTGACGTTGCAGCCGCCACTTCGGTTTGTATTGCTGCTGTTATGTTAGTGGTTACTTGCGAAGAAACAGACAGATTTGTTTCTAGTGTTGTTGTACTTTCTGGATCAGTAACTATATTAGTGGTAATGCTACCATCTGTGTTAAATATAAGATTTACGTCATTAATGCTAACATCTAATTGTGTGGCTATAGTGCTTTTAATTGTGGTTGATAGTGTTATTTTTTCTAATGTTGATAAGGTGGAAGGATTGGCAGAACCGGATAACGCATAAGTAACAGATAATATTGCGGATTCCGGTTCAGGTTCTGGCTCTGGTTCAGGTTCCGACTCGGGTTCGGGCTCTGATTCAGGTTCGGGTTCTGGTTCGGGCTCTACCACTGTTGGAGAAGTATCAGATATTGTAGCTACATTACTTGTAGGATCCAGTGTTTCTAGATGTTGCAGTATGTTGTTTTCTACAGAATTATCTGATGTATACGTTTGCAATTCACTCTGAACACTGCTAACATTTGCCGCGGCGGATGTAATGTCAACCACTAATTTGTTGTTTACAATTTGAACACTAATATTGTTGCTAGAAACACTAGAAAGTTCACTTCCAAATTTGTTAACTATGTATTCTTTTAGTTCTGCTTTGCTTAATGAGTTCAAAGCATCTATTACATAATTGCTGATGGAATATTCTATTTTTACACTAGAAGTTGGTATTGCTTCGGGTTCAGGTTCTGGCTCAGGTTCTGGTTCTGATTCCGGTTCAGGTTCTGGTTCTGGTTCAGGCTCTGTTTGATAATTCATGTTTAAAACATAATTTGCTTGTTCCAATAGTCTTCCTTCAGTGTTTAAATTTAGTTTGGTAAGAGCAGAAATACTGTGATTCAATTCACCGAAATCAGAAATTTCTTTGGCTGTTTCAGTTGCGAAAACCGATGTTCTTAGTATTTCTTCTACAAAACTGGTGTTGGTGGTTTCTTTGTTTTTGATTTCTTTCACAATAGTAGATTGTTTAGTAACCAGTGTTTGCAGATCTGAGTCAGAAGAGTAATACATTTGCATTCCAGAGACGTCTTTAAGTGAACTGAAAGTTGCTGCTAAGGTGTTTGAGACTTCGCTGTTTGTGTCAAATGTGCTGGATATTCCACTTATTGCGGTGAAAAGAGCTGTGGCCGAAAGCGTGTTTTTGCTCGAATTATCTGTTCCTGATATGTTTGATTTAATAAATTTCAACATACTGGAAACCATTAAATATTTCTTGAATATTTCTTGATTTTCTTCTAATGTCATGTCATTTTCTTTTGAATAATGATTGTTTGATATAGCATCTTCAGAAATGTTTAGTTTATTTGCCAAAATCGTTGTAGCTTCGGTTTTAGCTGCTATGTATTTGTTGTCTACAACTGTTTCCAATATCTCGTTAGAAACCCCGAGCGCGCCAGCAATTTCATTCATAGAAGCCTCTATATTTGTCAACGTAAGCTCACCAAACTCTGTGGCAGTTAATCCCAGAGTTACCAATGCGTTGCTTACGTCTTGAGATGTAATCCCGGGTGAATCTGCTGCTAGTGTTGCTAACGGGGTAATAGCAACCGTATGAGATTCTACTAATGTTGTTAATGGATTTACATTTACTACCATAACCAGACCTTCCGTCATTGATGATGCTGCAGTTAATATCAAATCGTTTGATTCACTGTTTAATATTTGATTACCATTTCTTAGTTGAATTTTTACTGCTGTACGATTTTGAAGTGAGGTTGTTTTTTCTACAAACAAACTGTAATAGCCGTATTCGTCCGTTGTGGTAGATGACAGAACATTACCTGAACGTATGTCTAAAGCTTCTACAGTGGCATATTCTAATGGACCAGCCGAACCATATCCTGTAAACGTAAAACCATCGGGGGTTTCGGGCTCAGGTTCCGGTTCCGGTTCGGGCTGTTGCTCCGGTTGACTAGCAGGAACACTGTATGCACCATATGTACCATGATATATTGTTACACCATTTGGCATATAATATGTTGTTCCATATAATGTGTGCGAATGTGAGCTGCTACTGGGACTAGCTGCATTGGCAGCAGCCTCGCTGTAATACAATGGATAATAACCGGCCACTGCGAAAGGTTCTGTTAGAGTTTCAGGTTCACTACTAGTAACATTTAATATAACTTTGAAATCTTGGTATTCCACAAGATTAGTACCAAGACTTTTTCCAGACGCATCAATAGCAATACTGTTTTCATTAGTAATCAAAGAAATATCATACTTCAAATAAAATGATATAATGTCTCCTGGTTCAAAACATAAATTTATCCAACCATTATCGCTGGCATCTTGTATTTTTTGATGAACTCTCTGGACAACATCTGGATTTGATGAACCTAAAAAAAAGTTTAAAATTTCTCGTGATATATTGCTATTAGTTGCGTTAACATTTGTTAATGGCGCTTCTGTTGTGCCACCTAAATTTAATTTGCTTTGTATTTGTTGCTTTATTCCAATATAGCTAATATCCGTATCTAGCGTAACGTATTGCGAAACTAATTCACTTTCATTCTTGAAAATGTCTGAGTTGTTATAGCCACCTGTTATATTATTTGCTAATAAACAGGGACCAAAGTGTTTTAACGTGTTGTACCTATACAAATGTGTATCGTTTTTTAAAAAGTTTCCTATTATCCCCTCTGAAAAAGATATGTCCGGCCAATTTATACTATCGCAGTAAAACTCACAGTCATTATCCGTCTCATCCGTTGTAAGTTCTGGGTTTGTTGTTCTGAAAAAAAATATATTCCTTAATTTGTCCTCGGACACATTTAAAGTTATTGTGTAGGCAGCCGTTACTTCACTATATATTGGTATTTGAGGGTATTCTACTTTATTGTAGAGATTTATTTCTGTATTCAACCCAGTTAATACAAAGTTTACCATGTATATATTTATGTTAAGTTAAAAATAAATGTTAAGCAAATATATTTATTTTATACAAAACTATGTTTTATACTATTTTCTGTGTTACCATAAATGACTTTATGGTAACATTTATTTAACTTATTAGCATATACTAAATATGCGTTTTTCTCCGTGTATTTTGGCATATTTTTTTAATTATAATAACTTGTGTAAGATTCACCCAATTACTCATTACAATAGAGATATTTATCATTATGATGTTAAATATGACTTGTATAGATATGGTTCTAAAAATCGTAAATTATATAAAAAACAAAAAAACTATATTAATTTTGTCCAAGATCATCACATAATTCCAAAACAGTGGAAAAACCATCCGGTTGTCAGAGATATAAATTACGATATTAATTCATCAAATAATCTAATGATTATGCCAATACCTCAAGCAATTTTTTCTCTTAATATTAATCCAAACTTAAGAACTCATTACAAGGGTCACAGTAAATACAACATATATGTCAAAAACATCCTGGATAATATTGACAAGATGGGTAGCCTAGATGACAAAAAATATTGTTTTTGGTTGTTTTACCATTTTGTCATTCCTGAACTAAAACTAACATCTGGTTCTATAGATTTGCCATGGACATGATTTTAATTTACTAAACAAAAAGATAAAATAGTTAGCAAATGCCATTAATTTACAAACTTAATTTAGCACCATACATTATACATGCATAGATTTTATACATCTAAAAGCAGATATCCTCAACCAGAACCAGAACCAGAACCAGAACCTCAACCAGAACCAGAACCAGAACCGGAGCCTGAGCCGGAACCCGAACCTCAACCTGAACCAGAACCTGAACCAGAACCTGAACCTGAACCGGAGCCTGAACCCGAACCTCAACCGGAACCAGAGCCAGAACCGGAGCCAGAACCAGAGCCTGAACCAGAGCCTGAACCGGAGCCAGAACCAGAGCCAGAACCGGAGCCTGAACCAGAGCCTGAACCAGAGCCAGAACCGGAGCCAGAACCAGAGCAACCAATAGGATTTTCTTCACTTACAACAGCTTATTACAAAACAGTAACAATAACAAACAAACAAACAGACCATGATGTTTTAGAAATAAACAATGAACTTAGCATAGCAGAAGCAACTCGGTTGGCCAGAACTCCTGAGTTTTTTGATGATGATACTTTAGAAGTAACCAGAATAGGATCTAACGCATATGCAAATAGAGACATATCAGCGGTAATACTTGAAAGTTATGTAAATTTTATTGGAACTCGTGCATTTTTTGATTGTTCAGGGTTGCGTAATGTTGCGTTTTCTGATCACACCAGTTTAACTCTGGGTGATCGTGCGTTCTCTGGTTGTATACAATTGCAGAATGTTGCATTTTCTAATAACACCAGTTTAACTCTGGGTGATTACTCTTTTGCAGGTTGTACAGCTTTATCCAGTATTTCTTTACCAGATTTTGTTAGTATTATACCTATAAGTTGCTTTAATAAAACAAATATTAGCAGTGTAGATTTGAAAAATGTAGAACATATTCGCGAAAGGGCATTTTACAACTCGCCAATTAGTTTTCTAAATATCCCATTTGGTTTGAAATCTATATCATCCGAGGCGTTTAAACAATTCATAAATAATGACAAAACACGTGATACTCGTGCCCTAAATACTATAGTTTTTGAAAACCCAATTAATAATCCTGATGCATATTACAGTCTTGATATAAGCAATGACGCATTTGGAGCTTTAGGTAACATAACTAATAATAATAAATTAATAATATGGAATTGTCCAGATTACATTAGATATGAAAATCGTAGTAACAATCCAAACATAGACTACAGCATAGCAGATAGAAGTACACTTATACAAAAATCTAGCATATTTGATATATCAGATTCTAAGATAAATTTTTTATACAACACAGAACATTCTGCATCGATTACAGAAAACACATCTGGTACTTCTACTAGCGATTCAACAAGTTTGGTTAGTAGTCGATGTTTACCTGAGTTTACAAGTGGCTATTTTATAGGTGACGATAGTAAACATATTAAATTTTATGATATTGATGGTGGCACATTTTCACTAAACTCTACCATTCACTTGGTTAATATTTCTACATACACCTTTAGTTTTATTACCGATTATGATATAGCTTTTTTATACAAAGGTGATGATTATGATGTTTTCAGTGTATACAGTAAAGAAAAGACAGATTCAACTTATGATAATTATGATGTTACATATCACAGTGGGTCTAACACAATTTATTTACGTATAAATAAAGCATTTGACGGTTCATTGTGTATGATTGTACGTCTTGATAACTCTGAGTATTCAACTGCTGATTTATATTACTCAGAATATTGTGATGTAACAATAAACCCCACACTTTATTGTTTAGACAATCTAATAAATAATGAAATTGTTTATACTTCAGATTCTGCTTTTATACAGATAAATGATATATCATATGACATATTGTATGATCCCGATACTTATTTAGGAGTAAACGTTGGAAGTTATATAATAGAAATATCTAATAACACGTTGAATGATACATCAACAAACTTTCTTGAATTTGATATGGGCGGACAACAGCAGTCGGATATCAGCATAACTCCATCTAATAGTTTTATTGATTTAGTGTTTGATAGCACTGGAACCCGGGTAATAGATTACACTTTTAAATACTATGGGTCAATACAAATCAATGTTAATAATGCGTTTGGTGAAAGTAGTACAGTATACAATCCTATCATTTATTTCAACAATCGTGCAAACAAAGTTTCATTAAAATATTCTGATTTCTGTGAGGTGACTGTAGTGGAACCAGAACCCGAACCGGAAAATGAACCTGAACCAGAGCCCGAACCGGAAAATGAGCCTGAACCAGAACCCGAACCGGAAAATGAACCTGAACCAGAGCCTGAACCAGAGCCTGAACCAGAGCCTGAACCAGAGCCTGAACCAGAGCCTGAACCAGAGCCTGAACCAGAGCCTGAAC
>MDSY01065707.1_pt1 | contig 19834 bp, 19 predicted proteins | sample 811131 | NCBI WGS metagenome assembly MDSY01 (sample SAMN05326643, study PRJNA326480) | marine metagenome | isolation source: seawater | place: Atlantic Ocean: South West | collected 2010
AGGAAGAGCTACTCCTGCCATGATATCGCGCAAGCAAAAATCTATATTCCGCGGCAAATGCATTAAAAGTTCTGCTTCTGCCCTTTTGCCCTATGGCGCGAAAACTTATACCCACACCTAAAGCATATTTGGTTAACATAGAGCTCGGCGCCAAAGACCATCTATGTTAGACATAAAGCGTCAGAAAAACGAGCAGCAAGAATATTGTGCTTGCGCCAACACGGTACTGAGTAAAGATCACAAACGATGCTTAATGTTCTATTGTAGAACCAAGCCCTAATTCACTAATAGGTTGTATATGCTGAAAGAGCGGCTGCTAAAGCTTCTTCCGAAACCCGAAAGGCTTAGTGAGAATCGCACCCTCAAGCCCATAGCTCACCTACTACAGCGCAAGGAACTGTGGCAGGTCAACAGGCGGTCAGTGTCTAGTGCTGTTTTTGTTGGTTTATTTTCCGCATTTATCCCGGTGCCCTTTCAGATGTTATTGGCGGCAATTATTTCCATATTTCTGCGAGCGAATTTGCCGATATCTGTTGCATTAGTTTGGATCACTAACCCAATCACGATAGCGCCAATGTTTTATTTCTCTTACCACCTAGGCGCTTGGTTATTAGGCACCCAGGCCACCTCAATTGAGGGCGATTTCACCGTCAGCTGGTTGTTTAACAATTTGGCAGCCATCAGTGGGCCGCTATTATTAGGATCAGTACTGTGTGGCTGGATGATAGGCACGACGGGCTATATAGCAGCAAGGATTATCTGGCGCAGTAAGGTTATGGGAAAGTGGCGTCAAAGACGTAAATTGCGCACCAAAAAGAATAAGTAGCAGAGGAAATAGCAGCAGCATTCGCGCACTGCCAACGAGCAGTTGCTTCGTTATTTCAGTGTAAATTATTCGCTGGATCTAATTGGCTAGCGCTGCGAGCAGGCAGCCAAGCCGACCACAACGCTAAGGCCCCGCTGGTCACCGCGATAAAGAAAAGATCCAAATACAAAATTCGCGTTGGCACCGTGACAAAGTAAGATCCGTCCAACAAATGCTTACCACTGAAAAAAGCCAAAGAATCTACAACAAGATCAATATTTTCGGCCAACAACAAACCTAAAATCAGCCCAGCCAGGGTGCCAAAAAAACTAATCACTGACCCTTGAAGCAAAAATAAACCGAGAATAAATCGCTGGGTAGCACCAATAGTGCGAAGAATAGCAATGTCTGAGCGTTTATCGATGACCATCATGAACTGACCGGCAATAATATTAAAACTCGCTATAGCCACCACCAACAATAGCAGGACAAACATCATAGTTTTTTCTAAATGGACCGCTTGAAAGAGCTCACCAAAATCTTGACGCCATGTTAATACCTTTAAACCGGGATTTTCAGTCACTAGGCGCGAAGCCACTTCTTCAGCAAGCATGGGATCCAGAAGCTGCACACGCACTCCCAATGCCCCTAAACTTCGCCATTCTTGAGTCTCTTTATCGGACAAATTGACTATCAGCATGGAATAGTCTGGGTCAGCCCCCAACTCAAAAGTGCCTGCTAGGTTGAAACGCATAGTGACTAAAACCGCGCTGTCGCCTTGGGGTTTAGTCACTGCGACCAACAAGCTATCGCCAATATCTAAGCCGAAGTAGCGGGCCAGCGGTTCACCCATGACCACACCGCCCTTGACAGACGTTAAATCAGAAATACTGCCAAGCAACATGGCATCTTTTAACGACCCAAGCGTATTGGGATCTGTTGCATCGACCGCAATCAAACTAACAGGGCGCACGCGACCGCTTTGCGCAATAGCACCAATCCCTTTATAAAAACGGCCTACAGAAGCCACCAGCGGGTCCTGCTCAATCCTCTCAAGTATAGTCTTAGGGTGATAGTCACCCACAAGGGTAATATGCGGTATAGAACCAAGTAAGCGATCCCGAAGTTCGTAATCAAAACCATTCATCACGGTTACAACAAGGGTCAAAACTGTTACGCCAAGCGTCAGGCCGAGTAAAGATACCCAGGTGACAAAGCGTGCAAATTTGTTCGGCGCGTGAGAAATCAACCGCATAGACATGCTTAGCAGCAGTCTCAAAGAGCCTATTGATGCCGCCTTAGTCATAGTGGGAATACGCTTCTATACGACCTTCGTTTAGAGTCAGTACACGATGAAACCTATGCAACATAGAGACATCGTGAGTGACAACTAAAAATGCTGTGCCATTAGCTTCACTTAGAGAAACCATTAAATCCATTAATTGAACCGCGCTGGTTCGATCCAAGTTACCCGTGGGTTCATCCGCCAACACTAATCTGGGTTGGTGTGCCAACGCCCTCGCCACTGCAACGCGCTGACGTTCGCCCCCAGACAACGCTGAAGGCAAATGTTCCAACCGATGCCCCAACCCAACCGCCTCGAGTATTTCCCGACTAGACGCCTCTGCCGCAACTTTGTCTATCCGATTCAGACGTTGTGGCAGCGCAACGTTCTCAACGGCGGAAAACTCTGGCAGTAAATGATGTTGCTGATAAACAAAACCCATGTACGCGCAGCGCAAAGCCGCCCGCTGTTCACTACTGGCGCCTCCCATATCTTCGCCAACCACGTTCACCCGCCCCTCGTCAGCAGTATCTAAGCCTGCCAAAATGTGCAGCAAGCTACTTTTACCTGAACCAGAACGGCCAATAATGGCAACGCGCTCGCCAGGCGCAAGGGCCAAGTCAATGCCGTTTAGCACAGGCACTACTGTAGCCCCTTGATAAAACCGTTTATGCACATCAATGGCTTGCAAGGCTGGAACTAAAGGGGGCGTCTTATTCATTGGCTAAAATTCTGCTGGGCAAGAGACGAGTTGCCTGCAAAGCAGGATAAAGGCTTGCAAGCAAAGTAAGCGCTGTGGATATTGCTGCGACGATTAGCAGATCCGCCATCTGAACATCAACTGGCAAGTAAGATATGAAGTACTGACCCATTAAATCTAAGCCAAAACCGCTTGCGAACTGTGCATACAACCAAGACAAAAAAAGCGCTAAGGACACACCCAAGAAAAGACCCAACAGGGTCCCACCACCACCCAGCAATAAACCCAAGCAGCAAAAAACTTTGAGCAGACTGCGGTTATCTGCGCCCATACTCTTCAACACCGCGATATCAGATTTGCGCTGTTCCACCATCATCATCAGCCCTGAGACCAGATTAAAAGCCGCCACAGCTACTAGAAAGGAAAAGAGAATGAACATGGTCACTTTTTGCACAGCTACAGCCTGATATAAATTACCATGCGTGGACATCCAAGAGCGCACAAAAAGCCGTTCCGCAGTTACCGCCTGCTCTAGAAATTGCCTAGCATCATATATGGCAAACAAGTCCGTTAAACGCCCCTGAAAACCATGAATCTGACCGCGCATACGCAGCAGCAATTGAGCACTCCGCAAACTCACAAAAACGCCACTGCCGTCTAGTTGAGATTGGCTTTCAAACACGCCAATAATCTCAAAACGACGCTGGCGCGCGATGGCACCTGCAATTGAAATCTGAGAATTGGGCAACATGAGCACTAGGTCCTCACCTACCCCAACCTCGAGATGTTGAGCCAACTTTGCGCCAATAATAATTGTGAAATTTTTCTCCTCCAAATCCGCTAGACTGCCAGCGCGCAAATAGTCTTCTACTCGACTAACTCGGCTATAACTACCTGCTTCAACACCCGTCATCTCTACAGGCTGAATGCGACCATTAGCGGCAACTAAGGCAGTGCTTTGAATGTAAGGTGCTAAGCTTTCCAATCCACTTGAAGCTGGCAGGTCAGTCAACATTAAGGGGTGATCAGCGCGAATTCCTAGTTCGGAGCCAACGCTAACGTGAGGTAACAGAGCAAGGACTCGGTCGCGCAACTCACGGTCAAAACCGTTAACTATAGAAATCACTAAGACCAACACGGTGATACTTAAAACCAAGCCCGCGAGGGCGAGCTTGCTGACGTAGGACATCACGCCACTGCCCCATGCGTAGCGCATGGCTATAAATATCGTCAAGTTGGAATATGGATGAGACATCAATTACTGCCTCATTGGTTTAGGCAGAAAAACTGCTATGCAAAGTGCGCTTCAATTGCCAAGGCGCTGAGTTAGAGAGTCTGCATCCGCAGATGTCTTCGGCTGCGGATTAGAATCAACACTGTCACAAACTTCTTGATCGCCACCACAAATTTCACAATCCATTTCCATACCAAGCGCTTTCATGCCCCCACAAGTGCCGGCTATCGGCTTGCGCCCAAAAATAACGCCAACGGCCATGGCGGCGGTAAGCGTCAACATAGCAACAAATGCGAATATCACTGTAGTCATACTTTACTCCGAAAACTCAAGAAACAACTTCTTCATGCCAGGAGTATAGCGCTCAACAAAGCGATCATCAGATGTTTTTGTTATCACCAATACCGACAAACTCAACTTTTCAGCCAATTGCATCCCTGCATCGGCCCCCAAAACCATCAGCGTGGTGGCATAAGCATCAGCCCACATGGCCTGCTCATGCACTACGGTAACGGAAACCACCGAATTATCGGCAGGTTTACCACTCCGCGGGTCAATCACATGATCAACTCGCAAACCCTCTACGATGCGGAAATTTCTATAGTCCCCAGATGTGGCGACGCTCTGGTTGGTCAATTGCAGCACCCGCTGAATAATACCTCGCCGAGTGGCGTCTGGCACTTCTATGCCAATCCGCCATGGCCGAGCCTTAGGACTCAAACCATGGGCGCGGACCTCACCACCAATGTCTACCATGAAGTTAGCACAGCCTCGCGCTTGCAAAGAATGAGCAATCTCATCTACGCCCAGACCCTTCGCCAAAGCAGAAAAATCTAAATAAAGATCTGGCACATTTTTCCGCACACTGAGTATTTCGGTTGAACCCTCATACGTCCGCAGCAACTCTAGATGATGCATACCCACGGAAGCAAAAGCTTCAGCCTGCGCAGCACTTGCGGGCGGAGCAGTTGAGTCTACTGGGCCAAAGCCCCACAAATTAACTAGCGGCCCAACTGTTACATCGAAGGCTCCGCCAGATTGGTCCCACACTGCGGTAGCGGTTTCTAAGACACCACCAAACCTATTGCTTACAGGATAAAAGCCATAACCTATACTCTTGTTAAATAGGGTTATTTCAGAATCTTCTATATAAGTGGATAAGCTTTGATTGAACGCCAAAAGCAGCCCATCAACATCTGCCCGCCCAGAGGAACACTCGCCCTCACTTTTGTATTGCACCCTATAGTACGTGCCCATGGTGGCGCCCTGAATGGATTGGTAACTCGGCTCGGAGCTGCACGCGCCCACACCAGTAACTGCTATCAATACAGCAATGGATACGAAGCAGTTTCTTATTGGGTTAAGCAAACTCTTGTCCTTGGACGCAAACTAATGACTAAAAAACCAGCAACAAAAATGGAGGCATAAACTAAAGCGTTTTCAGACATCGCCCATCTCGCGCAAAATCTACACGCAAATGGACTGGCGCATACCGGCCAGTCTAAGCACAATAGGTCCTGAAAAATTGCTAGTGAGCAGTCGAAAACCAAAGGCGAAAGAATAACAGATTCTGCCGCTCAATTACCTGAGCTGAACTGACTAGGCTTGATAACACCTGATATCAAAATGCCTAAGCGCCGACGCCACATGGTTTAGATATAATAGAACGGATAAGGAAGTTCAGGTCATGAATTCACGATGGTTTGCCCCAGTCATAATAGCTTCCGCACTACTTGGTTGGCTTTGCGCCACACTCCTACCAGAGTTCATTTGGCTAGACACCATTACCGAACTACTGCGTACTGCGTTCTTCTCCGCACTAAAAATGGTCATCGCGCCGCTGATCTTCTTTTCCTTAGTCGCGGGGGTTCTTGAGTTAAGAAACACCAACAATATGGGCCGACTAGGAGCTGTTACTCTGGGCTATTACTTCACCACCACCTGTATCGCCGTCTGCATAGGACTGGTTGTGGTTTTCTTCTTTCATCCCTGGACACAGTTCCCGCCTTTAGTTGATGACCCAATGGCCTTTGCCGGAGTAACGCCTCAATCCGCCCGATTAATCGACCCGGGTGATGGATCAATTAGCGCGTTGTTGAATAACCTCCTTCAAGCCATGCTAGTGAATCCATTCAAGGCCTTAGCAGAAATGAACGTGCTGGGAATTCTTGTCGGAGCGATCTTATTTGGCCTTGCTTTGGCTCTGACCATCAAAGAAGATTCTCCAATTAACAAAATATTCTCCGATTTGGCGCAAGCCACCTACCGTATAGCAGGCTGGGTTCTGACCACACTGCCGCTGGGTTTATTCGCGATCACCTATCAACTGGCTGGACAAATCGATTTCTCCACAGTGACTGCTTTGGCACAATTGGCAGGCGTGGTCTTTGCTGCGACGCTTTTTCACGGCCTCGTTGTCCTACCCCTTATCGCTTGGTGGGCATCAGGTTTATCACCCTGGAAATTCTTCGCAGCAGTTTCACAGCCTCTTGTCACCGCCCTTTCAACTTCATCCAGTGCAGCAACTCTGCCATTGTCCATGGCCACGGCTGAATCAAAACTCGGCGTAGACCGCGCCAAATGTGCTTTTGTATTACCCCTTGGTGCAACAGCAAATATGGATGGCACTGCCCTATTTGAGGGTATAGCAGCCGTGTTCCTGGCTTACATGTTTGGTATTGATTTATCGGCCATCGGCATCATCGCCATCTTCTTGGTGGCAATGCTTTCTTCAGTAGGTGCGCCTGGCATTCCTTCAGGCTCTATGGCCGGAATGCAAATGGTTATGTTAGCCGTTGGGATACCATTAGAAGCCATCGGTTTACTGCTACTCATTGAGCGTCCGTTAGATACTTTTAGAACTGCAGTGAATGTTGAAGGTGACTTAGTCGGCTGCTTAGTAGCCAAACGCTTTACGCAATGAGACCTTTATGAGCCCGAGAATACTCCTTTTAAGACACGGACAGATACTCGCCAACAAGGAAGGCCGCTGGCATGGCTCTACTGACAGCCCTTTGACCATCAAGGGTCGCTGGCAAGCCTTTTTGACCGGTCGCTTTCTGGCCAAAACAGTATCCTTGGATGCTGTTTATACCAGTCCTTTACAGCGCTGCCGGCATACCGGCGCGCTGGCTTCCAAAAATTATAAAGGAGTGACTGCGGTTGTAGAAGGCTTAGCGGAAATGTCTATCGGTCAGTGGGAAGACATGGAATTCACAAAACTTAATGCCGAGCACCGCCTTATAGAGCGTTTTAATACTGATCTAGATTGGGCTCCACCTGAGGGCGAAAGCTTAGGTACTGTGGCCTTGCGCATGCAAGAGAGTTTGCTGCGAATTGCAGACAACCATGGCGCAGATGAGACCGTGTTAGTGGTCAGCCATGGCGCCGCTATGGCCGTGGCCTTAGGCCAGCTTTTACACCAAGACCCAAGAGCGTGGATGCAATACCGATTCGACAACTGCAGTCTCACCGAGATACGCCTGGGAGATAACCCAAGCCTTGAGAAATTTAACGACTGTTCACACCAGTCGCTGTTCGGTTAAAGTCTACTGCAATTAAATTACCCACAAAAAGTAACTAGGAGAGAACCATGGGCGAATATTCCATCGTAGAAAAAGCCAACCACGTAATGACAGTGAGGATTAACCGTCCTGATAGACTCAATGCACTGCACCCCCTAGCAAACGCAGAGCTGGGGCAGGTTTTTGATGACTTTGCCGCAGACGATGACCTTTGGGTAGCTATCATTACCGGCGAGGGCCGTGGCTTTAGCGCTGGCAACGACTTACGTTATCAAGCAGAAGGCGGCGAGCGCGTACCTACTCCACGCGGCTTTGGTGGCCTCACCTCACGTTTTGATATGAATAAACCTGTCATCGCAGCAGTCAACGGCGTTGCAATGGGCGGTGGTTTTGAAATCGCCCTAGCCTGCGACCTGATCATTGCATCAGAGAGCGCCAAGTTTGCTCTACCAGAACCTAAGGTTGGTCTTGCCGCCCTGGCCGGAGGCCTAAACCGTCTGCCTCGACAAATTGGCCCCAAGCGTGCGTTAGGTATGATTCTGACCGGTCGCCACGTAAGCCCTGAGGAAGGACTGCAATTGGGTTTTGTTAACGAAGTAGTTCCACACGACGAGCTTATGGACGCCGCCCAACGTTGGGCAAAAATGATTTGTGAGTGCGCGCCGCTCTCTATACGCGCCAGCAAAGACGTTGTTTACAAAAGCTTGGACAGTGCTTCTCTACAAGATGCCATGGAAGCCAAATACGATACAGTTATGGAAATGGTCGGCAGCCTAGACTTCATCGAAGGGCCAAAAGCATTTTCTGAAAAGCGCGCACCTAATTGGCAGGGCAAGTAGTCTAAATAGACTAAGCTTGGTCTAGGGCACGGTTTACGGACTTGTACCCTAGATTTTGGACCCAGGCTTAAGACTTAGCCTGCCATCAAGTCAAGCATTTGCACCCTACTTAAAAATTTTGCCCCATAAAAAAACGTTAGTTACATAGAGCGTTAAACAAAAAAGGTATCACCATGCTGAAAGTCTCTCACAAACAATTAATAGACAACGCCATAGCAGAAGTCGAGACCCTCGAAATCGAAGACGCCGAAAAATTTCTTGAAGACGACGACGCCATGTTTGTTGACCTTCGCGACCCTAGAGAATTAGAACGGGAAGGCAAAATACCAAACGCATTCCATGCACCACGAGGCATGCTGGAATTTTGGGTCGACCCAACCTCGCCCTACCACAAAGAAGCTTTTGCTTCTGGCAAGCGTATTATTTTTTATTGCCAAAGTGGTTGGCGTTCAGCCCTTGCTACCAAAGCAGTGCAAGATATGGGGCTACAACGTGTATGCCACATTGGCGATGGTTACCGAGGTTGGAAAGACAGTGGCGCGGCAACTGAAGATGTAGAACGTCGCTAACGCACTACTGTTTGCTAGCAGTTTCACCGTCACTCCCAACAGGCAAGCATAATTAAAAAATGATTTCAGCAATCCATTTACTCGCTTTTTGCGGCGGCTTCATCATCATGTCTTTCGAGCTTTTAGGCGGACGCATACTGGCGCCTTATTTCGGCAGCGGCGTCTATGTATGGGGCAGTATCATCACTATTTTTATGCTGTCGCTGGCTATCGGTTACCTTTTGGGCGGGCGCTTGTCGGTTAAAAACCCTTCGCCAAGAAAATTCGCTGGCATCTTCGCCGTTAGCGCAATATTCCTATATCCAATGATTTTATATGCCCAACCGGTTATGGAGTTTATCTTCTTACACATAGAAGATCCTCGTTATGGCTCGCTCACCGCTGCAGCTTTTCTATTCATGGTGCCAACGATTATCTTAGGCATGATATCTCCCTATTCCGTACGACTACTGGTGGACAACGTGGAGGAAAGCGGCAAAGTTGCCGGCGCCCTCTACTTCACATCCACTCTCGGCAGCGCCATAGGCACATTGGTCACTTCGTTTTACCTGGTGCTCTGGTTCGAGGTAGACACCATTATTACAATACTCACTCTAATACTGCTGAGCATTGGTCTTATGGCATGGTTCGTTGCTCCTGACCAATTGGCTACGAGCAGAGATTCCGCAGCTGATCCTGCGCCTGGCGTATAAAAATTTGACCGCAGTCGTCGCCAGCCTTTTTATTAAGAGAAACTTAATGAGCTTAATACCACCCAGATCAATGCGCCCAACAGTAAATAGATTTTTTGGCATGCCATTAAACTCGGCTTGGACGCTCCTTACGGCATTCTTGGTCACCAGCGCCATAGCGCCAGTGCTAGCAGCGGGCAAAACAGTGATTCACGAAGAACGCTCTTTGTATACAAGCATCTTAGTACAACAGCAGCACGATTTACGGTGCTTAAACTTTACGCTAAAAAGAGCGGACAGCAGCCAAAGCTGCATGGACGTAACGGATCCAAAGCGTATGGTGTTCGCCTATACGCGCATGGCCATGTCAGGACTGTTATTCAACTCTAATCCCAAAAATATTATGATCGTTGGCTTGGGTGGCGGCACTCTACCTCGTGCACTCCACGAAATTTTTCCCGAAGCAAGAATTCAAACCGTAGAAATAGACTCGGCAGTGATCGGTGTAGCTAAGCAGTTTTTTAACTTCACAGAAACAGCGGACAACAAAGTCATCCAACAAGACGCTCGAGTGTTTGCCAAGCGCGCTGCATTGCAAAAACAGCAGTTCGATCTGATTATTTTGGACGCATTCAACGGCGACTATATTCCCGAGCACTTGATGACCGTGGAATTTTTAACCGAGGTGCAAAACCTACTAACCGCAGATGGCGTATTAGTAGCGAACACATTTGCATCCAGTGACCTGTACGCACATGAATCAAATACCTATAAAAAAGTATTCGGTGAATTTATCAATCTTAAAGGCAGAGACTCGGGCAACCGCATAGTGATAGTGCCGCAGGGAGCAATCAGCGCGGCACAAAGAGCGCCTATATCTAAAGGCGCCCTGCTCGCCCAAGCGGATGCTCTATCGCCTTTGTTGGCGCCCTACGCGGTTCCTATCAAAAGTCTCGCAAGAGATATTTTTAGAACGATAGGAGCCCCCGCTGACTGGGACGAGGATAAGCGTCCGCTAACAGACCAATATTCACCAGCAAATCTGTTAAAAAGCCAATAAGCTTTTAGCGCCTGATCAGCGAATGCAAAAGCGTGCTACTGCCTTGAACTAAATCAGTAGCGGATATGTCTGCAGCAGTAGACTATGCTTCGAGAGTTGTTCGCTAGGCTTCAGCCTTAGCCCAATACTCATCTTTGAGCAGACGCTTATACAACTTACCTGTTGGGTGCCGTGGCAGCTCGTCTCTAAAGTCTATGCTTCGTGGACACTTAATGTGAGAGAGGTACTCGCGGCAATAGTCCAGCAACTCAACTTCTAGCAACGGACTAGCCGCACTCGGATCGGTCAACTGCACCACGCCTTTCACTTCCTCTCCAAAGTCAGCATTTGGCACACCAAACACCGCCACGTCCATAACCTTGTCATGATTGATCAAAACATTTTCGGCCTCTTGAGGATAAATATTCACCCCCCCAGAAATAATCATAAAGTGCTTACGATCAGTCAGGTACAAATACCCGTCGTCGTCTAAATACCCCACGTCGCCTAATGTCGACCAACCTTGTGCATGCCGCGATTCAGCGGTTTTATCATCATCTTTATAATATTCAAATGTACCGCCGCCACTCATATAAATAGCTCCAGATTCACCGGCAGGTAGTTCTACCCCATGCTCATCGCAAATATGGATTTCACAGGTTAAAGGCTTACCTACTGAACCCTTATGTGCAAGCCACTCTTCAGAGTTGAGCTGTACGAAACCGTTACCTTCGGTACCGGCATAGTATTCATAAATCACTGGACCCCACCAATCAATCATCTTTTCTTTGATAGGAATCGGACAGGGCGCCGCTGCATGAATGGCGCAGCGCAGGCTGCTTACATCGTATTTTAGACGCACTTCTTCCGGTAGTTTGAGCATGCGCACAAACATTGTTGGTACCCATTGGCTGTGGGTAATGCGGTAATTTTCAATGCATTCAAGGGCAAACTCAGCTTCAAAGTGCGCCATCACAACCACTGTTATGCCTGAGCGCAAACAACCCATGGTAAAGGCCAATGGCGCGGCGTGATACAAAGGCGCAGGAGACAAGTAAATAGAGTCGTCATTGGCTCCATAAAGTACACGCAGTAAGTTAATGTCCACTTCTACACCATAATCCTGCTCAGGAAGCGGTCGTTTAACCCCTTTGGGATAACCCGTAGTGCCCGAGGAATAGAGCATGGGCGCGCCTTCGCTTTGATCCGAAATCTCAGTGGACGGCATATCTGCCAGGGCATCTTCCCATGACTCAAACCCATCAATGACACCATCCAACATATAGTTTTTTTCTACGCAAACCATCTTGTCTAACAGCGGCTGCACCACCTCTTTGCGTTCAATAGACGTGATGAACACTCGGGCTTCGCAGTTGTTAACAATGTATTCAACTTCCTGCTGCTGCAGACGCCAACTGATTGCTGTGTAGTAAATGCCCGAGCGCTGGGCTGCCCAACAAATCTCAAAAAAACGAGGATGATTTTCCAGCAAAATAGCTATGTGATCGCCTCGCTGCAAACCCAGTGAACGCAGCAATTGAGCGCCTTGGTTAGCTGCGGCCTCCAGCTCTAAATAGGTAACAGCCTCGCCTGTCTCGGCCATAATGTAGGCAATCTTTTGCGGGGTTTCCGCTGCAATCTCTGCTGGACTCATACTTTTCCTCTCCCTTACTCGCGCACTAACTCAGCTAACACGGCTTTATCTTTTTATCAGTTAATCGCGGGCAATTCGTTTTCTACCCGCGCACCTCCCCAATATCTCAGCTTTTATTCAACTCAAGGTTAAGCGGGGCCCAGTTCATAAATTGGCGTAAGCCGCTCTTCGTCGGTCTTAGTCATTTTGTCTTTACTTTCAATATCAATCACAGGAATCTCCAAAATATTCAACTTTGTTAATGCTAAGCTAAAGCCATCGCCTTAGACTAGCCCTCATCGGATACTTTTACCGACTGAGTTTAAAAGGACAGCACATGAGCCGCGTGAGTACAGATCAAACAAAGGACAATAAAGGCTCAAGTAAGCGCCCAATCGTCAAGTCGGCCAAGCTTGAAGATGTTTGCTATGACATTCGCGGACCCATATTAAAAGCAGCTGACCAACTTGAAGCCGAAGGTAATAATGTACTAAAACTGAATATCGGAAATCCCGCGCCCTGGGGCTTCAATGCACCCGAAGAAATTCTACGCGACGTGGTGCGCAATATTCCCAATTCTCAAGGCTACTGTGACTCCAAAGGCTTATTTTCCGCCCGCAAAGCGGTTATGCAATATTGCCAACAGGTACAAATTGACGATGTTGATGTTGAAGACATTTATATCGGCAACGGCGTATCGGAACTGGTCGTTATGTCCATGCAGGCCATGGTCAATGACGGAGATGAAATATTGGTACCTAGCCCAGACTTTCCCTTGTGGAGTGCTGCTGTAAACCTTTGTGGCGGCACCCCGGTCCACTACCTATGCGACGAAGAAGATGAGTGGCAGCCAGACCTCGAAGATATTCGCGGCAAAATAACGTCAAATACACGCGGCATAGTGATCATCAACCCGAACAACCCCACCGGAGCAGTTTATCAACGCGAAATGCTGCTAAACCTAATAGACATTGCCCGCGCCAATGATCTGGTAGTGTTCGCCGATGAAATCTACGACAAGATCCTGTACGACGAAGAACAGTACATCCCTCTGGCCTCCTTGGCTGATGATTTACTATTTCTGACCTTTAGCGGGCTCTCTAAGTCTTATCGGGTCGCCGGTTTTCGAACAGGTTGGATGGTGGTCAGCGGCGATAAAGGACGAGCCAAAGACTATATAGACGGCCTAGACATTCTTGCCTCAATGCGCCTTTGTTCCAACGTACCTACACAGCACGCTATCCAAACCGCATTAGGTGGTTATCAGAGCATCACCGAACTCACGCAACCTGGCGGGCGCCTCTTTGAACAAAGAAATGTAGCGTGGCAGAGGCTCAATGAAATAGACGGTATTTCCTGCGTCAAACCCAAAGGCGCGCTCTATCTTTTCCCCAAGATAGATACTGCTAAATTCAATATTGTCGACGACGAAAAATTTGTCTTAGACTTTTTGATGGCGAAGAAAGTTTTAGTAGTGCAGGGCACAGGGTTCAATTGGAAGAAGCCGGATCATTTTAGAGTCGTATTCTTGCCTCATGTGGAACATTTACACGAAGCTTTAAATAGATTGGAGGATTTCCTCGATACTTATCGACAATAGGACAATGGGTAAGCGAGCAAGATAGTTGCCATAAATAAGCAAACCTAAGCTAGCTAAATAGTGAAAAATCTCGAGCCACGCGATAAAGCAAAAACTCATCATAGCCGGTTAGTATGGGATAGACTCGGGCCAACTCAGCGTCCAACTCAGCGTCACCGGTATCTACTAACAATGGTCGGCCTTCCAAACTCGCCAGCTTGCTCCGCGACCCCACCAGCGTAATGTCATTTGGCCTGTTTAACTGTCGAATGAGTCCAGCGGTTATTTGCTGATTGCCGCGACCAAACAAAAACCCCTGATTACGCGTAAAGCTCATTACCAAATGCAGCCTCTGCTCCCGACTCAACACCAATAATTCCGCTGCCGTCAGATCCTGCAAAATCTCTCCATCACGCAGCAGTACATCACAGCCGAGTAATGTGCCCTCAATGCCAAATGCCTGTTTAATAGCCAAACAAGTGCTGCCCGGTCCAAAGACAAGGGCCTGCTTTTGATTAACACCAAATCCGTCAAGCATGTAATTAGTGATTTCAGCCACCACCAAAGACTCGTCCTCCATCCCACCAACTTTCATCTGCTGTAAAAAACCAGAAGATTCAGGTACCCAGAGGTCGCCGAAGTGCTGAGTCCCTACGGCTTGAAACCCTTGCAAAGTATTTATGTTGTTAGATTTTTGTATCGGCACATAGTCACGAACTTCACGCGCCATGCGCCCAACCAAACCACCCACAGCGAGCGCTGCAACAACTTCTGCGGCAGCTGCAGGGCTAATAGCAAAAACACCGCTGTGCATTTTTACGCCAGAGGGCAAACCTAAAACAGTAGTTTCAGCATTTAATCCCAGCAGAACGTCTCGCGCAGTACCGTCTCCCCCAGCAAAGACCAGTAAATCGATGCCTTCAGCGCTGAGTGTGCTCGCTGCAATTTGGCTGTCGCGACCTGAACTAGGACCATCACAACGCCCCAGCACTTGAGCCTCAAGACCTGCGCCTGCAAGAACCCCCGCGCCCATTTCCTCTGCCCACGTAAACCATTGGATCTGATCCATCTGAATACCCAACATCGTTTGCAATTGCTTTAAAAAAACTTGGGTACGTATGGCGGCTTGAGGTGTCCCCGAGCGCTGCTTTGCTAACGCTTGTAGCTCGAGGCCATCGCTGCCTTTCAACCCGACCGCGCCACCTATCCCCGCAAGTGGGTTAAGCAATAAACCTATTCGTAATAAGGTGCGTGTCACTGGCTCACCCACTCATAACTTTTTCAACTTGCTCGGCAATGGCAAGCGACGCCGTTAAACCGGGAGACTCTATGCCCAGCAGGTTAATACGACCAACAATGCCATGCTCAGCTGGTGTGTGGAGCATAAAATCTGCCGCAGCAATACCAGGGCCAGATATTTTTGGGCGAATACCTGTATAGCTTGGGTGCAACCGATCAGGATCCAAGTTTGGAAAATAGGCTTGAATAGCGGTTACAAAATCCTGCTTATGAGACTCATCAAAACTGTAATCCACGTTGTCGATCCAGCGCACATCCGGACCAAATTTCACTTGTCCAGCCAGGTCCAAGGTCACATGCACACCCAGCCCGCCGGCATCAGCAGTGGGATAGACCAAGCGCGAGAAGGGTTGAGCACCGGTATAAGAGTAATAGTGGCCCTTGGCATAATAGGCCGTTGGTCCGCCGGGCGTATCATTGCTCAGTTCAGGCGCCCAAAGTCCGGCGCAATTGATTACCCACCGCCCCGCAACGTCTAACTCCGCGGTGCGTACAATACTCTTTTGGCTCTGAAGCTGTTGTCCCGATTCAATACTCAGCACTTTGGTATTGAGCGCCACCATACCGCCATGTTTTTCAATAATGCCCTGCAAACTAAGCATGTAAGCGTGTGAATCCACTATGCCGGTTGAAGGCGAAACCAGGCCTCCCACCCCCACCACCGCAGGTTCGAGCTCGCATAGTTCGTCCTGAGAAATCCAATAAAGGTCATTAACACCGTTACGCTGAGCCTGATCTTGGTAGCCGGCAACAATGTCGCGTTGAGATTCATGTGCGGCCACTATGACTTTTCCGCACTGCTTGTGAGGCACTGCAAACTGTTCGCAGTGCGCATAGAGCATTTCACGGCCGCGCACACAAAGCGCGGCTTTAAGACTATTTTCCGGATAGTAAATCCCAGCGTGAATAACTTCTGAATTACGCGAACTCGTTTCGCTGCCAATCAAATCATGCTGCTCAAGCACGATCACTTCATGACCCGCTTCTGCCAATCGGGCGGCCACAGCCAGCCCAACCACCCCTGCGCCAATCACAATGCAATCAACACTATCCATTAATCCGATTACCCTCTGAGAGTTCAACTAACGCGTGGCAAAACTGCAGGGCACGTAAACCCTCAGGCGAATTTAACCATTCCTCCGTTTTAGGTCTGTATCGCGCAATAGCACTAGCAAATACCGCCACATCGACGGTTAAGTTATCTGCGCTAGGGTTGAAGATCACACTAGCCGCCTCCGCAAAAACAGATTCTAGCGCTTGGGTACGCAGTTCTGCGGCAAAAAAAAGCGCCTGCTCAGAATCACTGCGCGGGGCAGCTATGTAAGTGTAGGCAAAGTCAGGGCTCTCTCGTCGCTGCCTACCGGCAATGCACCAATGCGCAGCTTCATGCAGAGCGGATGATGGAAAGTCTTCACGAAAAATAAGCTCAGCAGGCTTATCCAGAGTGGCAGGTACATATAAAGGCTCATCCGCCCCACCGAGCATTTTTACCCCATGAGCTTGGCTAAAGCATCGGTTAAAAACCTCAACAATTTCTGCGGCAGAAGGCTCATTTTGAACGCCAAACTCGGGAGCAGCTAAATTGTTCATAAGCGCCCAGAAAATTGAAGCATTTTACTCAACCTAAGCCGCTTTCTTTTGAATCAAGAAGAGCAATACAACCCGACCAGCGGCATCGAGCGTTTGCTCACTGGTCAGCAACGAATGCCCCATGAACTGACAAAAATGCTGGAAGTCCCTCTCAGTGGTCGGATCTGTCGCGATAACTCGCAAAACTGCACCGCCGGCCAATTTGCGCACCGCATTACGCACTAACATCAGTGGTTCTGGACATACTAAACCAGTTGTATCTAACGCCTCGTCAAAATCCAAAACACCTCCAGCATGCGCGTAAGTAGGATAAACGCTGCCGAAACTAACGCTACTCGCGACCATTCGTATGATATGCGAGATAACGTCCTAATTACAGTAAGGTCAATAATTATATAGTTTACCCCACCCTTTCTATTCGCCCTTGACACCCCCCATAGGCCATCACACACTCGGTCGAGTATTTTAAGTAGGCAATAGAAAAAGTTAAGTTTGAGACGCAAGCAAACTTCTTTTTATGTATGTTTTTCTAAGCGCCCTTGTGTAAGCTTCTGAGTACATTTAAAAGCCCCTAATAGCGGCGGCCTCACCTCGAGGATTTTACGGCATCAGAGAAACAAACCTCACTCGATGGCTACTACAAATTGAGGATCAAAATGTCGAACTTCAGTAGAGCGAAAGGCTACGAAAAAAAATTATATAACACCACTACAAAACGGTCCCAACACGGACATTTCGCCTGCGCCATCAGACAGTCGCTATGTGTGCGAATACTTGCCGCCTTGGCTATTGCCACATTATTTTCAGGATCGCTCAACATCCAAGCGGCCCAACAGGCGTTAAATCTGCAAGACCCCTACCCATTTATAGAAGCCCAAATCAGCCAAGATGAAATCAATGAGGCAACCAAAGCCCTCGAACAAATCATTCTTGATATTGAAGCCAGCCGCGGTCGGTATGCGCCAGAACTAATTCAACCTCTGAGCATTCTTGGCAAGGCACAAATGGCAACTCAGGATTATATGCAGGCAGTCGAGACATTTGATCGCGCCATTCATCTAACACGGATAAATTCTGGGCTATTTGCTCCCGAACAAGTGCCGCTAGTTTACCTACATGCAGATTCCTATGCTGCAATGAAAGACTTTCGCAACGCTCAGCGACGAGAGGAATATGCATTTCAGGTTCTTTCCAATCGCGCTCAACGCGGAGATTTACTTGCCGGCATGCAGCGTTTAGGTGATTTTTACCTAGAGACCTATAATTTCCTGGCTGCGCGCACCATGTTTAGACAAGGCTACGAGGTTCTAGAGGACAATGGGTTCGGCAATTCTGATTTAGCAGTTCCTTTTCTCAAAGGCACCGCCAGCACTTATAAAATGGAACGTTTCCCGCCACTTTACTCTCAAGAGCGCCGCAGTGATGAATTTATGCAAAAGCCCGAAAACACACGCAATCTAGAATTCAGCACCGAATATCGGACAATAAATAACTTCCCTGCAGGCGAACGCGCGTTGCAAAAAATTATCAAAATTCGCAAAAGCGCTTTAGGATCTAGCGACGAAAATTCGGGCCCGAAGGAGATAGGAAATCATCAAGCGCTGGTTAACCAAGCACTGCTAGACTTGGCAGATTGGCACCTGATGTTCGGCAGTCAAAAGAAAGCACACACCTTGTATTCGGAAATTCACCTACAGCAGGTAGAGTTCCCCGCAGAACTTAGTATCGACATGGATAGCCCAAAATTATTATATTTACCGGTACCTCAAAACCTCAAGCCGCCACCGACTCCAGACCGTCTTACTGCGGAAACTGGCAGCATTACGTTAGAGTTTTCTATCCATAAAAATGGCCGGATTCGCGGCTTAGAAACCATCGCCTTCGAGCCTAGTGACGCGATAGAATTCAATGCACGGCGCAGCATGCGACAAGCAATATATAGACCCGCAATCATTGAAGGTGAAGCCACCTTATCCCCCGTTCATAGATATACGCACACCTATACCTTTTTTCCTAGCCGCAAAGGGCGAAATAAGGAACTCCGAGAGCTTGAGCAACTAAGGTTGAGCGAACAAGAACAAGACCTAAAAAGAGAGCAAAAAGCGGATGAACCAGAGAACGATAAAAGCACCAGCCAGACCGATACAGTAGATGCCGATGGCTAAATCATCGAGTCAATGCATGCCGACAATGAATAAAATAGGTAAGCCGAGAATGCAACATCAACCCATTATCCCGTTCCTTAACCGTGCCCGAGCAAGTACACGCCGCTTGGGACTGGTGATCGCTTGCATAGGGTTTGTTCAGGCCTGTGCGCCCATTACTCAGCTACCTCAGAACATGCCCAGACCAAACACGCCGTCACAGCAAAGTCCGTCAAGCCCGTCGTCCGGTTTGCCAACATCACCCTCGCCCGCTGGCCAGCCGTCATCACCCGAGCCGTCAGAACTGCCCTCACCTCCAAGTTTACCATCTCCACCTGGACCGCCATCTCCAGCCGGAGAGCCTGGAACACCGGGAGAATCTTCGGGTAACGAACAACGGCCAGCCAACCAACCCGAGGAAGATGGCACCTCAGAACCGGGCGGAGAGCCAGGCTGGTTAGAAGACTTAGAAAGCGGCCCAACAGATGACTGGCAGACTAGTAATAAAGAGAGAACGGGCAATAATGGTGAAGGTGAAAAAACCGACAGCGGCGATCCTGCTGATGGCTCAGGAAGCAGTAAATCTGCCGCTGAGGAAGAACTTCAAGGGGCATTAGAGGATTTCGACGGCGAAATTCTAGCTGAACGTGGTGCATTGAAAAAATCAGCAGACAATACTCCGACACCCACAGGAGCCAGCGGACCGGGCATACCTCAGGGCAATGCACAAAGTGGCGCAGAGAGTAGCGACGCGAATAAGGAGTCTCGTAGCCAACAGTCAAGAGCGCGTATTCCAAATCGCCCTCCGCCGCCGCGCAGGGGAAGCGAATCCCTGCCTACCAACATACCCGACGCCAAAGATGACGACATTATTGCGAGACAACTGCGCGAAGCTGCGCTGCAGGAGAGCGACCCAGAGCTTA
>MDSY01075200.1_pt1 | contig 19816 bp, 16 predicted proteins | sample 811131 | NCBI WGS metagenome assembly MDSY01 (sample SAMN05326643, study PRJNA326480) | marine metagenome | isolation source: seawater | place: Atlantic Ocean: South West | collected 2010
TTATAAATTACTTAAACAAATGCAAGCATTAAATTATTTTAAATTACTAACCTCTTTAATCATTATAAGTTTTTTAATTTTTGGCTGTAAAAAAGAAAATGGAATAAATATTTTTGAAAGCGTACCAAATGTAAACACTTATTCTAGTTATGAATATTTATACATCTCTCACTTCAAAACTAACTCAACTCACTACGTTAATGAGATAGCTCAAAATATTGATTACAAGTCTTTTAATATGACTTTATTAGGTGGTGATTTAACAGAAAGAACATCATTAACAGATTCAACAATGGAATACCTCAACTCTTTTTTAGACCTGTCTTCTTTTTCAACATTATGGTCATTAGGAAACCATGATACATATGACAATCAAGACCGAATAATGAACTATACCAAAAGAAATACTTTTTACACACATTATCAAGATAGAAACACTTTCATCGTTTTAAATAATCAATTAGAGGACGGCTTAATAAAAAATGAACAACTTTGGATGATTGAAGATATTGCAGATACAATTTCAGAATCTGACAATTTAATTCTTTTACAGCATAAACTTATGTGGATGGACAAACATCCTCAGCTAGCTCCTTTAATGTCTACAATCCCAAATGGTGGTGCAGGTAACTGCTACTACTGTATACCACCAAACAACTTTAATTCAGAAGTATACCCTTTACTTTTGAAAATAAAACAGAGAGGTATAAATGTAATTTGTATTTCAGGTGATTTAGGTAAGAAAGCAAAACCATTTGCTTACACAACTGACGACGGCATACACTTACTTGCTTCAGGTATACAATATGATGAAACATTAAATATGGCTTTAGTTCTAAAACCAAAATATCTATCAAACGTCCTTGAATGGAAATTTGTAAATATTAAAGACCTTCCAATATTTTCAATCGATAACGATTCTTTGGACGAAATTCAATAATTCTGATGCGAAGTTATCCCAGTTATGTTCCTCTTTTTCAGATTTTAAATTTTCGGAAATTGAACCAATAGAATCAATACACAAATTTATTGCTTGTGCTATGTGAATTGGATTAAAAGTTTCACAAACAACACCTGTTTTTCCATGAATAACTTCATTAGGTAATTCACCAACAGGAGTAACTACCATTGGGATTTGGTAATATTTAGCAATTGAAGCTATACCACTTTGAGTGGCAGATCTATAAGGTAATACGCAAACATCTGAAACAGTAAACATATCGGCAACTTCAGCATCAGGTATATACTGAACACGATTAATAACTCTCTCTTCTATTTTAGAATCAATAATTATTTTTTCATATTCAGTAAAATCACCATAACATTCTCCAGCAATTAACACCACTGTATTTTCATCACAATCTTTTAGAGCTTCAAGAAGTAGATCAAGTCCCTTATATTTTCTTATAAAACCAAAAAACAAAAGAACTTTTTGGTTTTTTTTTACTCCAAAAGCCTTCCTTAAAGCATCTTTAGGTTTAGATTCACCAAATTGAGCATACAAAGGGTGAGGCCTTAACATCGTTTTTGGAGAAGACATTAAATTCTTCAAATCAGACTTGACAGTTTTGCTCATGGTTACGAATCCATGTTGTTGTTTAAAATAATATTTAGATAGTAGTTTATCGCCTAATCTCTTCTCGTGAGGAATGGCATTATGAACGATAGAAATATTAATTGAATTTTTCTTTAATTTTTTGCAAACACTTCCTAATGCTGGTCCAAAAAAAGGCATCCAATAAGATGTTATAACTATATCAGGGTTAAATATTTTTATTTCATTAGCCGTTTTTCTAAAACTAAATGGATTCACTGAACTTAAAAGGCTAGTTGAAGAAAATTCTGGTGAAACATCATTTTCATTAACATATTGCGATTTACCTGGAAATAAAAAATTTGGATATTGCGTTGTAAAGTTAAAAGCCTTTATCTCAGATTTTTTATCAAGGGCCTTAAACAACTCCGTATTAAATTGAGAAATACCTCCTCTAAAAGGGTGAAAAACTGATAAAAACGCTATTTTAATTTTATCCTCCTTCAATTAAATTCCGTCAGTGTAAACACTTTCAATTTTAAACGATAATTTCCTTAGTTTCTCACCACAACTTTTATACTCTAAAAGCTGTTTTTCAACCTCTTTTACTCCCTTTTTGTTAAACCCAGTTCTGAATGGAGGAATTGCTAAATATATAAATTTAAAAAATGCTCCTTTAGAATTTAAATACTCTTTAGTTGACAATGGTTTCGTGAACTCAAGTTCAGGTAATTTACTCAAAGCATACTTTAGATCAGAATCAATTACCTCTTTCTGATATAAATGATTTTTTAATGTTAAATAACTTTTTAGCCATCTATTAATATCTGTATAAATTAATTCATCACCTGAAAGCCCCTTCCATGAGCTAACTGATTTTAAATCTTTTAATGCTTTAAATATTTTTTGCTGAAAAGCATCCAAATAATTAACTTGATTTTTTATATACTCTATATCCTTTTCAATAGTTAATTGAGACATGAAACTAAAATAAGATAAGTCGTCAAAATATTTTCTTAGTTAATCTTAAACTTTTGAGATACTTATTGTTAATTTCCTGTATAATATCAAAACTTTTTGTTTTTTATTACAGCCATCTGCCTATTATTAAATATGATGATCAAACACATTAAAGAACTTTACTGACTAGTGTGTTTTTTGAATTTTTCAGAATGTAAAAAAATATTAATCTCATCAATTCTTCTTTCATCACTTGGGTGCGTTGATAAAAATTCAGGGTGAGCGGAACTTTGCTCAGCCATTCTTTCCCAAAATGCAGAAGCTTTAGATGCGTCATAACCTGCTAGATGCATAAAAACAAGTCCTAATTTATCAGATTCTAATTCATTTTTTCGTGAAAAAGCCAAAGCTCCCAAACCACTAGAAACCCCATAAGCTTGTTGAAATAATTCTTGAGTTTGGGCGCCTTTATTCATAATTGCGACACTTAATGCAACTCCCCCCATTTGAACTGCAATATTTTTACTTAGTCGTTCATTTCCATGACGAGCTATTGCATGAGCAATTTCATGTCCCATTACAACTGCTAAGCCTGTTTCATCATTTGTCACCTCTAAAATTCCAGTATAAACACAAATTTTACCTCCTGGCATACACCATGCATTTACAAGTCGGTCTTTTACAAGTTTAAACTCCCAATCAAATCCCTCAAGCCTTTTAGAATGTCCATTCCTAATCATATATAATTCTACTGCTGCTGATAGCTTCCTTCCAACTTTTTTAACTAATTCAGCACTTGGTGTATTTTCAATTACATATGCTTGACTTAAAAATTGTTTGTATTGCTGATTACTTATAGCTATCAAGTCAGTTTCAGGTAGAAGATTGAGTTGTCTTCTCCCAGAGATAGGGACTTTAGCACACCCAATAAATATTATAACCAGAATAAATGAAATAGTTTTTTTCATTTTAATTTATTTAAAACAATAATTAATCTGTGTATATCTCAATCACCTATAAATTGATACTCTAATTTAAATAAACAGATTAATAACAATTTGGTTACTTCTGAACAAATAGATTTACATTTTTTATTCTTTTTATTGATAAAATAGAACTAGTAGCAATTAAAAAAATTGCCTAAAAAAAATATTAAAGTACAATTTTAACATCTTCTAAATTAATACCTTGTAAAAAACTTTTAATCGGCATTCTCTTTTTTCCCGCTAATTGAAGCTCAAGAATACTTATAGAACCAACAGCGCAACCAATATGTAAGAATGTCTTAGCATCTGTAAAAAAGTCACCTTTATTTAATTCCATTTCGGATATCTCTGAAAGAAATATCTTCAAACTAAGCTCATTTTCATCTTGGAACTTCAAATTGGTAAAGGCAGCTGGATAAGGACTCAAGCCTCTTATATGATTATGTATCTCAAAATTAGATTTTGACCAATCAATTAAACAAGTCTCTTTAAAAATTTTATAAGCTAATTTGGGAGCTCGTCCATCTAAAATATCATCTTGCTTTTTAGTAGTAACAGTTCCCTTTATAATCTTCTTAGTAGTTTTAACGACAAGATTAGCGCCTACCTCCATTAACTTATCGTGTAATTCACCGGCTGTTTCATTTTGACTAATTGGAACTTTAATATTTTCTATAATTTCACCAGTATCAATATCATGTTCTAAAAAAAATGTAGTCACACCTGTTTGAGTTTCTCCATTTATAATTGCCCAATTAATTGGAGCGGCACCTCTATAATCTGGCAATAAAGAGCCATGCAAATTAAATGTCCCGAATTTAGGCATTTCCCAAACTGCATCCGGAAGCATTCTGAAAGCAACTATAATTTGTAAATCAGCATCCAACAACTTTAATTCAGCTTGAAATTTTTTGTCCTTTAGATTAATTGGCTGCAGAACTGCGAGTCCATTTTCAATAGCATACTTTTTGACTGCTGACTGTTGTAGTTTCATTCCTCTTCCAGATTTCTTATCAGGCATAGTAACGACACCAACAACTTCAAAATCATTTTCCACTAATGCTTTTAAAGAGGCTACAGCAAAATCAGGAGTTCCAAGAAATATAATTTTCATTATATAAAGATAATAACCAAGTTCATATATTCAGCCTTTACTATAATACTTAATATCATTATTAAATGACATCCAAAAGGTAGTAACCTTTTGGATGTCTAAATATTAAAAACCTGTAAGGAAATAAATATTCTTTTTGATTACCGCTTCTTGAATACTTATTTTTTTTACTCTTTATATTATTTAATGAAAAATAGTCTTGATAAGTTCAGTTTAAAAATTAAAGAATTTAATCAAAATGAAATCTTATACAAAAAAACGGGGAAAAGTCCCAATTGATATTCCTGCTTTAATTCACCAATTCCAGCATCAAAAACTTCTCGGAAAATATTTTGACGATTTGTTATATTTTGAACGTCAAAAGCAAATAAATGACTAATGTTTTTAGTATCTATTCTAAATCCTGCTTTCACGTCAAATCTATAATAATCATCAAATTTAAGTTTGTAAACAGAAGTATTGTCAAATACAGCTCTGTTGTTTTTTATAGACTCTTTTAAGTCTAATCTTAAATATCTCTTACCACCTGAAGAAGCAAATTTAAAATCAAGTGTGAGCACATGCTTTTTGGATATTTTAAATTCATAACCACCAAGAATGTTTAAGGTGTAGTTCCCATTAAAAGCTGTGTTGCGTTCCACCCCGTCGCCACCAATATACTTAGAGTCATAAAAAGAAGCATTCAGCAAATAATAATAATTTTTATTGAAAACCTTTTCAAAAGTAAGCTCTACTCCCATATTAGATCCTCTACCCGAGTTAACTAAACTATCAACATCATCAAATATAAAATCTGCACCTGCGTTTGCTACAGAAAAAAAAGTTCCTTCTTTAACGGGTGTATCATAAATAGATTGATAATAAGTTTCTGTTTTAAATCTAAGATTTGAGGTTAACATATAATTATAGGCTAAAACAAAGTGCAAACTCTTTGTGAAATCAAGTTCTCTATTCGTTTTTAAACTGCTACCATCAGCATAATTTGTTTCCAATAAATAAACACGTAAGGGATGCATTTGAGAATGAAGTCCCGAAGCAAAACTTAAGGATTGCTTTTTAGTTAAATCGTATTTCACAGATACTCTTGGCTCAATAATATCAGAGCCATTTAGTAGTAACTTTTGGTAATGAAACCCACCATTCATCACCAATTTATTTAAAGGTTTGTAACGGTGTTGCACATAAGCTTGAAATAGTGTTGTCCCTCCTTTAAAATCAATTATTGGCAGCCAATTAGATTGAATATTCGAATAAAACTCCTCACTAAAGTTGACATCAATATAATCTGTGATTAAACCTATTTTCGAAGTATGTTTAGCATTAAACTTTATATTAAAAACCGAATTCCATGAATAATTTGTTCGAATAGATTCATTTAAATAAGTATTAAATGGCCTTAAAGTAGCATGGTGTAGAGTATCTGAAGCAATGTCGTTTTTATTTGTTGAAAGCGAAACAGTATTACTCCAAAATGAATTTTTAGTAATGAATTTCTTATGATTTAAACCCAAGACTCCAATATCAGTTCCAAAAGTGACGTCAGTTCCGGAAGATGTAAAAGTCCATTCACCGTCCTCTTTATCACTATCCAGAAGCTCAATATAACTCAGCCCCCCAATTCCAAAAATCTGAAATCGACCTAATTTACCTTTTGTTGGTATATCAATTTTAAAGGCAATATCCTGATATTGCGGGACAGCTGGGAATCCAAAACTAATTCCTAGCGCATCAAAAACGCCAATTGTAGAATACCTGTAATTGATAATAAAAGAAGCTTTACTTTTTTTAGAAAAGGGTCCTTCTATTCCCACTTCAAACCCGTTAAAACCAACCATTCCTGTATACTCTACTTTTTCATTATTACCATTTCTCATTTTTAAATCAAACGCTCCGGAAGTTCCATTACCATACTCAGCTGGAAAGGCTCCAGTGAGAAAGTCCGAACTTGCTAAATTGTTGTTGTTTAAAATAGAAATAGGGCCACCTGAGGCACCTTGAGACCCAAAATGATTTGGATTTGGAATATTAACGCCCTCTAATCTCCAAACGATTCCTAATGGAGAGTTACCCCGGACGATAATATCGTTCCTCTGATCTCCTGAAGGTACAATTCCTGCGTAGTTAGCAGCCATTCTAGAAACATCCATAAGCGTACCCGCAAACTTTTGAGTTTGTTGGGGGTTCAAATTAACGCTGCTATTCACAACACTCTTGTTATTCGGCTTTAACTGGTTTGATTTAACTTCTATTTTGACAACATCTATATCATTAACGCTTTCCTCCAACATCACGTTTAATATTAACTCTTTTCCAGAAGTAACGATTAAATCCCTTCTATATATAGGGTCATAACCTGTCATTAAAAACATAATATCAACACGTCCAACGGGTACATTTTTTAATTTATAATTACCCTCTAAGTCTGTTACTGCAACATTCATAGAATCCCCTTCCAATAATTGAATCATCACACCTGGAATTACGGAACCAGATTGTGCATCAGTTATTGTACCTCGAACATTTTGTGTGAAGTTTTTGGCAAGAATTGGAACGGTTAGAAAAATAAAAAGAAATAAAATTGAATATTTTACTTTCATAATCTAAAAAAAAAATCTTTTTTGTCCTTGATTCTTTTCACAAAAATAAAACTTCTTCTAAACTTAACTCAAAAAAAAACTAATAAAAAAAGATTATTCTTTCCTTTTTTCTCAATCGGTTCATTAAATCATTTTGTCTTTCAGGCACTTTCTTATCTGATTAATATTGCTTTTTACTTAAAAGTTAAAAACATTGTTAACTCAGCTATATTAAGGTTTACTATAATTTTGATTTCATCCTTAATAACTTTTTGATTAAAGAATGAAGTAACAATTATATTGTTCTTAATTGTTTTTTTTATTTGAGAATTACTTACCCTTAATGCTTTATTTTTCTTAGGACTCAATGCCTTTTAAAATGTTAAACGTAATTTATTTACTCTTTTGCAACAACAGAATGCTCAAGATTGAAAAGTTTATTCTCAGAAAGAGCTCTGAGAACAGGAGAAAATAATCCGTCATAAAATCACATACATTTTTTTCCAAAAAGAGAAAATTCATAATGAAAGGTCTTCAAAAGAAAAAACTGGAGGTGTTTTTGTATCAAAATATATTAATAAATCCTTTGAATGTTCCCTACTTTCTGAAAATGAAATTACTAATTGAGTCGAAAATATTTTTGATACTATAAAATCATAAAAATAAAACCTGTTAAAAAATTATCTAAAGTTCATTTTAGATTTAGAAAACTTTTTCTTTCTGAAATTAAAAAGATTATTTTCCTTAATCAAACGAGCAACAATCGGCGGAACCATTTTCTCCCACTCTGTGTTACCTTCAGTTATTTTCTCAAGTACTTTATGAGAAAAAATATCTAGGATTTTGGCATCATATTTTTCATAATTAACAATCCTTTTACTTGAAGTTAAAAAGTTGTATAATTCTTTATATTTATCAGGAATTATCATATTTTCTGATGTGATAACTTCATCTCCAAATCTGTAAGGATATAAGTATAATCTAACATCCTTGTGAAATAGATAACCAAAAGCTTCCATTAACCCACCATTTAATTTTTCATAAAATCTTTCATTAAAAACATTAATCAAAGAATTAGCTCCTAAAACAAGGGCTAATTGGGCACCTGTATTATATCGTGTCAAGTACTGAACTAGCTTGTAGTATTCTTGAAAGTTAGAAACAAGAACTGTCTGACCTAGAGCAGTTAATATATCAACTCTATCTAAGAAATCTTGCTCATTAATTCCCTCTTCACCACTTAGGTCTTTTAAGGTTAATTCAGTAATTACAGTAATATGCTTTTTATCTTTAAGTCGCTCGTCTTTTTCAAACTGTTTCATTCCATTTTTAAGCATATCTAAGTGAACTTTAGTAACTGGACGAAACCTACCACGCATTGCTAAAATATCCTTCTTATATAAAACTTCTGTTGGATGAATTGTTGAACCATCAGGCTGGAACATTACGGCATCAGCCATTTTATTTTTGACCAACCACAAACTTAATAACCTATTATCTACATTTTTAAACAATGGACCTTTAAACTCAACCATATCAATTTGCATACGGCCAGGGATTAAGCCATCACTCATATGCTTTAAAATATTTTCAGGAGAATGATGAAGATGGTAGCAACCATAAAGAAGATTAACGCCCATTTTCCCTAATATTTCTTGTTGCTGAAGATTTTCTCGATCTAACAACCTAATATGGATTATAACATCATTAAAATCTTCACCAGGATTCATTTGAAACTTAACACCCATCCAACCATGAGATTTGTTGGAACGATCATAATTAATAGCCTCAACAGTATCAGCTAAAGCAAAAAATCGCTTCTCAGGCTTTTTAGGTCCAAGTTCTTTTATGAGTCTATTATACTCATAACTTAACATCTGTTCAAGTCTTGCTTTACAAACATACCTTCCAGGACGTTCACCATAAATAGCGTCACTCATTGACATATCATATGCACTAAGTGATTTTGCTATTGTTCCTGATGCACCACCAACAACAAAGAAATTACGAGCAATTTCTTGACCAGCTCCTATCTCGGCAAAAGTTCCGTAGATTGTCCTATCTAAGTTTATTGAAAGTGCTTTTTGTGAAGCATCTAATACTTGTCCTTCCATGATATTTAAATTTAAGCATATTAAAACTTCTTGACGAGCGAAACAGAGTGATAAGTTAAATAATTTTTACCGTAATACTCATTTAAATTAGGCTTATTTCGAGTAACTTTAGTTTATGAGCATTCAGCAGGAATTGGAGGAACGAAGTAGCATTCAATGTGAAGTTTGCACGTCAACAAATAGTTTATCTATTTATGAAGTAAAACCTACTTCGAATAGAGGAGGTTATGAAAACATTCTAATTTGCTCAACCTGCAATGAGCAATTAAATAATCAGGACAAAGTCGACTCAAACCATTGGAGATGCTTAAATGACAGTATCTGGAGTGAAGTTGACGCTGTTAAAGTGGTTTCCTATAGAATGCTTACAAGTTTAGCATATGAAGGTTGGCCTCAAGACTTGCTGGATATAATTTATTTAGAAAATGATGTTCTTGAATGGGCAAAAAAAGGATTGTTAAACAATTCTGTTTCGAAATCAATAATTCACAAGGATAATAATGGAGTAATTTTAAATAATGGTGATGCCGTTGTTATTACGAAAGACCTTAATGTTAAAGGTGCCGGGTTTACAGCAAAAAGAGGTACGACGATCAAAAACATTAAACTTGACCCGAATAATGAGACCTATGTAGAAGGGAAAATTGAGGGTCAATATATTGTTATATTATCTAAATACGTAAAGAAAAATTAAATGAAAAAATATCCTGAAAATCTAACTGCAATAACCACTTTTATTTTTGATATTGATGGAGTCCTTACGGATGGAACTGTAATACTTGAGCCAACAGGTGAGCAATCACGAACCATGAATATCAAAGATGGTTACGCGCTCCAGCTAGCTGTTAAAAGAGGTTTCAAAGTAGCTATTATATCTGGAGGGAAAAACGAAATAGTTCGCAAAAGATTTGCAGGACTAGGTATCCATGACGTTTTCATGGGAGCTAGTAATAAATGGGATTCATTTGACGAATTAAAACTCACTTATAATATTCAAAATACAGAAGTAGCATACATGGGCGATGACATTCCTGACTATGAAATAATGAGTAAAATTGGACTTCCAACTTGTCCAAATGATGCCGCAACAGAAATAAAACAAATTGCTCAGTACATCTCTCCTATTTCTGGCGGAAAAGGTTGCGTAAGGGATGTAATAGAAAAAGTTCTCCGCGCCCAGGATAAATGGTTTAACCCTAATGTAAATGATGAAGCGAAGATATGGTAATGAACTATCTTAATTTATTCCGTTGGAAAAATCTACTTATTTCAGGAGTAACAATATTGATCTCAAAGTACGCTATTTTTGAACCTGCCATAGAGGACTTATTACCTAAAAGTAATGCCACATTGAATTTTGGAGAAACGCTTCTACTTTCATTATCCGTAATGATTATTGCAGCTGCTGGCTACGTTGTTAATGATATAAATGATGTGAAATCTGATGAGATTAATAAACCTTTAAAAGTTATTGTTGGAAAGTCAATATCAATTAATGCTGCTAAAAATATTTACTTAGTCTTAAATGCTATTGGACTATTATTAGCATTATTTGTAGCTAACTTAGCAGGAAATTATAAATTGGTAATTCTTCACCTAATAGTTGCAGCTATTTTATGGATATATTCTAGTTATCTAAAGAATTCATTTTTGATTGGAAACTTACTCATATCTATTGCTAGTGCCCTAGTTCCTGTTACCTATCTATTTTTTGAAAGTCTTGGTTACATTCAAGTTTACGGTTTTGATCTTAATCTTAAATTCAAGAGTATTTTAGGAGGACCACTTGAAATTCTATTCTATTTTTCAGTGGGATTATCCATTTTTGGATTTTTAATTTCCTTTATTCGTGAAATAATAAAAGATTTACAAGATTACAAAGGCGATTACTTTGTTGGAGCTAAAACAATACCAATAGTGTTAGGGGAAAAGTGGACTAAAGTAATTATTCAAATTATGAGCGTGGGTCTTATTGTAATGATTTCCTACGCAAATTTTTTTTGGTTATCTGAGTTAAATATTGGGCTTACTCCGTTTACAGTTTACAATTGTATCTTTCCAATTTTATTATTAGTAATAATCAGTTCAATTGGAAAATCTAATAATTACCAAAAACAGAGTGATATTTGTAAAGTAATTATGACAATTGGTATTCTAAGTCCTATGATTTACGCATTTAACATTTAAAAATGATTCAACATAAAAAAGTAATATTAGGAAGTTCCTCTCCCCGGCGCAAAGAATTATTAACTAAACTTAAAGTTAAATTTGACATAAAGGTAAATAAGATAGATGAAAATTTTCCACCTCAAATGCCTTCGCTTGATGTTCCTGAATACTTAGCCCGCTTAAAAGGAGACACTTTTAACGGTACTGTATCTGAAGACACGTGCGTTATAACCTCAGATACTGTGGTTATATATAACGATAAGATATTGGGAAAGCCAAATGATGCAACAGATGCTTTAAGCATGATTTTAGAGTTGAGCGATAAAGAGCATTATGTTGTTACAGGTGTTTGTCTAAATTTTCATGACAGAAAACTATCTTTTAGCAATGTTTCAAAGGTTGTTTTCGAGGAAGTAAGTGAAGCCGAAGCGAAGTTCTATGTAAATGAATACAAACCGCTTGATAAGGCAGGAGCTTACGGGATTCAGGAATGGATCGGACAAGCTAGGATAAAGAAAATTGATGGCTGTTTTTATAATATCATGGGGTTGCCATTAAACGCTTTGTACAATAAATTAATCAAAGAAAAAGTACTTTCATTTTAATGAACAATCCAGAATCACTTAAATTTATCAACGAGCTTGCCGCTTATTTCAATGCCCTTCCTGGTGTCGGAAAAAAAACGGCTCAACGGTATGCTTTGCAATTATTAAAGCAAGATGATGATTTTTTACAAGGTTTTGGAAAAACACTGTCAGAACTTAAAAGTAAAATTCACGAATGTCAAGTTTGTCATAATTTATCTCAAGAAACAGTTTGCTCAATCTGTTCTTCTCCGTCACGTAACAGCGAATTAATTTGCGTTGTTGAGGATATAAGGGACGTAATAGCGATTGAAAACACACATCAGTTCAGTGGTAAATTCCATATCCTAGGAGGGGTTATATCTCCAATGGACGGCGTTGGACCAAGCGATCTTAACATTGATTCACTAATAAATAGAATTAAAGAAAATCCCGAAATAAAGGAAATTTTACTTGCTTTGAGAATTACAATGGAAGGAGATACAACGAATTTTTTTCTATACAAAAAGCTAAAAAATCTAAATGTTAAGTTAAGTATAATTGCTAGAGGTGTATCCTTTGGAGAACAAATTGAATATACTGATGAGGTTACATTAGCAAAAAGTATTTTAAATAGAGTGCCATACGAGCTTTAATACGAAACCTTAAATTGTTTTTTCACATAAAAGACAAAATTACTACCATGAATTTAGAATTCAATAAAAATGAAAATAAAATGAAGAAATTAGTTTCCGATTTAAACAGGAAACTTAATAATATTTATAAAGGTGGTGGCAAGAAAAAAATAGACAAACAACACTCAAAAGGGAAACTAACAGCTAGAGAAAGAATTGAAAATCTCTTAGACCCTAGTAAACCACAACAAGAAATTGGTGCATTTGCTGGTTACGAAATGTATGAAGAGCATGGTGGTTGCCCTAGCGGTGGTGTAATTGTTATAATTGGATATATTAATAATAGGCAAGTGATTGTAGTTGCAAATGACGCAACAGTAAAAGCTGGTGCTTGGTTTCCTATTACCGGGAAAAAGAATCTTAGAGCGCAAGAAATTGCGTTGGAAAATAAAATACCAATCATATACCTTGTCGATTCTGCAGGTGTTTTTCTGCCTATGCAAGATGAGATATTCCCAGATAAAGAACATTTTGGTCGAATCTTCCGAAATAATGCTGTAATGAGTTCAATGGGAATCCCTCAAATTGCAGCGGTTATGGGTAGTTGTGTCGCTGGAGGAGCTTATCTACCGATCATGAGTGATGAGGCATTAATTGTGAAAAAGACTGGAACAATTTTCCTAGCTGGATCTTATTTAGTTAAAGCTGCTATCGGCGAAGATATTGATAATGAAACTTTAGGTGGTTCAGAAACGCATTGTGAGATTTCAGGTGTTACAGATTATGAATGTGAAACAGATGAGGAATGTTTAGAAACAATTAGAGATCTTGTAGATAAGTTCGGAGAATCGCACAAAGCTGGATTTTCTAGGATTGACTCAATTGAGCCTAAATACCCCGCATCTGATTTATATGGAATCCTTCCATTTGATAGAGCAAAACCATATGAATCTAGAGATATATTAAAAAGGCTTATTGATGATTCAAAATTTATTGAATACAAAGCCGGTTTCGGAAAATCTATTATTTGTGGATATGCTCGAATAGACGGTTGGAGTGTTGGAATTGTAATAAACCAGAGAAAAGTCGTTAAAACAAAAAAAGGGGAAATGCATTTTGGAGGGGTAATATACAATGACTCCGCAGATAAATCTGCTCGATTTATTATGGCTTGTAACCAAAAGAAAATACCATTAGTTTTCTTACATGATGTAACAGGGTTTATGGTAGGTTCTCGTTCTGAACATTCTGGAATTATTAAAGATGGTGCTAAAATGGTAAATGCTCTGAGCAATAGCGTCGTGCCAAAATTTAGTATCATAATGGGTAATTCATACGGAGCCGGTAACTACGCAATGTGTGGAAAAGCATTTGATCCCAGACTAATAGTTTCTTGGCCAACAGCAAGATTGGCAGTTATGGGTGGAAAGCAAGCTGCGAAAGTTTTACTTCAAATTCAAGTTGGTTCAAAGAAAGCTAAGGGAAAAGATGTATCAAAAGAAGAGCAAGAAAAAATGTTAGCAGATATAACAGAAAAATATGACAAACAAACCGCACCTGAATATGCTGCAGCACGATTATGGGTTGATGCTATTATTGATCCGGTAGAAACGAGAAAAGTAATTAGCATGGGAATTGAAGCTGCAAACCACGCACCTATCGAAAAACAATTTAACCCTGGTGTTATTCAAACTTGATAAGTTCTCCTGATTTTTAACAATACTTTAGTCGCCAGTTGATAAAATAGGTGTTAGTTTTTTTTGACTCTTTTAGAGAAGAGAATAAAATCCTTTATTACAAAAGACAAATGTCATCATCTGAAATAAAAAAGTAATTTTCGATTTTAAGGATTATTGAACTTTAAATTAATCTGTATTTAATTACTTAAAGTAAAATCATTAATATAAATAGGAGGAAGTAAATTTTGAGTAAATAAATCACTTTACAAAGATTACTTCACAAACACCTTTCGATTCCAACTTTAAAGCATTGTTTAAAAACTCGTCACCTAAAATAAAAGTTTCAACAATGAAAAACTAATGATTTTAGTTGATGACTCTTTTAAACATTAACTCCTATTGCATAAAATCCTGAACTGATTATTGGTAATTATAAAGCTTACTTTGATACTATCAACTGTTAAACTTATAAAATATACAAGAGTTAAATTATTTTCTTGAAATTACTTTCTTAACCTTCTCAACAATATCAGAAACACCTAATCCGTATTTCTCCATTAATTGGTCAGGAGTTGCCGATTCACCAAAACTATCATTTACAGCTACAAACTCTTGAGGTACAGGATTGTTAACAGCTAATGTTCTAGCAACACTTTCACCTAAACCTCCTAAAATATTGTGCTCTTCACAACTTACAACTGCACCTGTTTTAGCAACTGATTTTAAAATAGCATCAGTGTCTAAAGGTTTAATTGTGTGAATATTTATTAAATCAACAGTAATTCCTTCTTTTACCAACTCCTGCCCCGCTTCAATTGCTTTCCAAACTAAATGACCTGTGGCAACTATTGTAACATCAGAACCTTCATTTAAATGAACTGCCTTTCCAATTTCAAACTCTTGGTTTTCAGGAGTGAAAATCGGAACTGCAGGACGACCAAATCTTAAATAAACAGGTCCATCATATTTAGCAGCAGCTATCGTAGCAGCTTTTGTTTGATTATAGTCACAAGGATTAATTACTACCATACCTGGTAACATTTTCATCAAACCAATATCTTCTAATATTTGATGAGTAGCTCCGTCTTCACCCAATGTTAAACCTGCATGAGAGGCAGCAATTTTTACATTTTTCCCTGAATAAGCAACTGCTTGACGAATTTGATCGTAGACTCTTCCTGTTGCAAAGTTTGCAAATGTACCAGCAAATGGAATTTTCCCCCCGATTGTTAAACCAGCCGACATACCAATCATGTTGGCCTCAGCAATTCCAGTTTGATAAAATCTTTCAGGAAACTCATTAATAAAGTCTTGCATTTTTAACGAACCAACTAAGTCAGCGCATAATGCAACGACATTTTCATCGTTTCTCCCTGCTTCTAGAAGCCCTGCTCCAAATCCTGATCGAGTATCTTTTTTTCCAGTAACTTCAAACGTTTTCATGGGATTGCAAATCTAAATTAATAAAGTAAAAATATCTTTTATAATTGGACAATTATTGATTTACCTGATTTAATTGTAAAATCTTTTTCAACAGTATAAAAGGCTCTTTTTGAGTTTTCACCACGATAAATGTATGTATAGACTCCAGGTTGTAATTCAAGTGAAAGACTCAAACTTCCTGGTGTAAACGAATAAACCAATTCCAATTTTCCTTCAATCAATTTATAAATACTTCCAAAACCAATTCCTGGATTTCTAAAAGTAACTAGTCCAGGAGCCTGAATTTGAATTAATGTGTTTTCACTCTGCTTAACATCAACAGTCATTTTTATCCGAGGTAATGTTAAAACTTCTATATCATATACACCAACCAAGTACTTAACTTTATCTTTAAAATCCTGAACATTTAAGACTTTACAAGCTCCTTCTTCTCTTACCATAAACTTCAAATATCTTGCCTTTCCTTGTGATAATTTTAATTCAATGGTTCCTTGCGGAGTTTCAATTGGAATATGATTATGTTGTCCAGCTATAATTTCAACATCATCTTTTATTATTTGCGGTAAAGTGTGAACTTGTATTTTGTATTTTATTGCTGGATCCACGGAGAGAGTGTCAGGTAAACCTAGGTGATTCATTGTGTGATAAAAATTATACTTAATTTTATCTGTGTAAGACTCATAAAAAGTCATATTCACATTTGTTTCTTTAATATTTCCATCAACATCTAAAAGATCAACCTGAACTGAAGTCGAGTTTAAAGCTTCATTTAAAACTAAGCCCAAAACAGTTCTAAAAGAACCTTCGTCTTTAGCATCGTAAAAATTCCCAATGCAATAAAAGTGCTTTTTATATTCTTCTAAGACACCGAGTCCAATCACAAAAGGTTTGAGAAAAATATTATTTTTACGAAGTGCTCTAGAAATAGCGCAGGGGTCTCCATCACAAGCCTCAATTCCATCGGTAATTAAAACAACCACATTTTTACAATTTGAGCAAGGCGAGAAATCTGTTATTGTAGCTTCCAATGACCTCGCTATTGGAGTAGTTCCTTTAGGGTATGTAGTTTTTAAAACTGTTTTAATCTGAGGAACATTATTGGGGCCGAAAGGAACTTCTAGATGGGTGTCATTACAATCTTGATTTCCAGGAGTAACTGCAGTTCGATTACCATAAACACGAAGCGCCAACTCAACATTTGGCATATCTTTTAGACTATCAACAGCCTCACATAAAAGCCTTTGTGCAATGTCAATTTTTGGTTTACCTCCAAAATGACCGAACATAGATTTAGAGGCGTCAAATATGAATAAGATACGGGTTGTTTCAGTTTCCTTTTGGGCAAAAGAATTTATACTGAAAATAAAAAATATAAGAAATAAAAATTTTTTAGCCATGCGCTTTTTAATAGTCGCCCAACGTTTCTGGATTCTGTGCTAAAGCCTCAGCAGTTTGCTCATCACTTGGAGCTTTACCATGCCAACCATTTGTACCCATCATGAAGTCAACACCGTTCCCCATGATTGTAGTCATAATAATCATAATTGGCTTTCCTTTCCCAAGTCCAGCTTTTGCTTGAGCTAATACTTTAAGTAAGTCTTCAAAATCATTACCATTCATTTCAAGTACTTCCCATCCAAATGATTCATACTTATTTTTGAGGTTACCTAAAGAAAGAACTTCATCAACTGACCCATCAATTTGAGCATTGTTATAATCTACAATAGCAATCAAGTTGTCAATTTTATTGTGTGGAGCATACATTAATGCCTCCCATACTTGCCCTTCTTGCTGCTCACCGTCTCCCATTAAACAGTATACGGTTTTAGCGTCTCTATTTAACATCTTTGCTTGAGCTGCTCCAATAGCAACGGACAAACCTTGACCTAAAGAACCAGATGCAATTCTTATGCCAGGCAAACCTTCGTGAGTTGTTGGATGCCCTTGTAATCTTGAATTTAGTTTCCGGAAAGTTGCCAATTCACTAACGGGGAAGTATCCTGAATGCGCCAAAACACTATACCACACAGGAGAGATATGACCTTGACTTAAAAAGAATAAATCTTCATTTTTTGCATCCATACGAAAATCAGAAGGGTTATGATCCATTACTTCATTATACAAAGCAACGATTAATTCAGCGCAACCAAGAGAACCACCAGGATGTCCTGAACTTACTGCATTCACCATTCTAACTATATCTCTTCTCACTTGGGAAGTAATCTCTTGTAATTTTTGGATATCAGCCATTTTTATGTTGGAAATGAAGTTTCAAATAATTGGGTTAAAAATAAAGCTTATTTTTTGTGCTAAAGAGCCATTTGAGCTTAATTTTTTAAAATGTTTATAACTTTATAAATTCCATTAAATTATTGCTTTTTGTAATAAAAATAAAAGTACTTTCTCTTTTCTATATTGGGAAAATGCTGATTTAGTAAAGATTAAATATTGAGGACAATACAAACCTTTTGAGATTTTAAAATCTCATTTAATTGACATCTTAAATGTCCTTAATAAATTTAAAGCGAAGGAATAAAATTTGGACTAATATTAAATGTTTAAAGCATTAAATCATCTTAACAAAAACTGGTTCTTTTATCTTCAAAAGCAATTGCTTAATTTTGTAAGGACATGATTCAATACAAAAAAGTAGCATTCTATACACTGGGTTGTAAACTAAACTTTTCAGAAACGTCTGGAATTGCTCAGAAGTTTGAAAAGGGTGGTTATGCAAAAGTTGAATTTGAAGAAACACCTGATGTTTTCGTAATCAACACTTGCTCTGTCACTGATAATGCAGATAAGAAATGTAGAAACATTGTTAGAAAAGCAAAAAACATAAATCCAAAAGCTTATGTTGCTGTTATCGGATGCTATGCTCAGCTTAAACCAAAAGAAATATCAAACATTCAAGGCGTAAATTTAGTTTTAGGTGCTAATGAAAAATTCAACATACTTGATCATGTCAAAAAACTTGAAGAAGAAAAACATAGCGAGGCAATTGTTTTAGATGGTGATATTGATGATGTTTCAGAATTTTTCCCGTCCTACTCCCTTGGTGATCGTACAAGAACATTTTTAAAAGTTCAAGACGGATGTGATTATGCGTGTACTTTTTGTACGATTCCTTTAGCTAGAGGTAAAAGTAGAAGTAATACAATAAAGGAAACGCTTAAAACAGCTAATGAAGTAGCTTTATCTCAAGCTAGAGAAGTCGTTTTAACAGGCGTAAATCTAGGTGACTTTGGGAGGTATAACAATGAATCATTTTTTGGTCTGGTTAATGAACTCGATAAGCTAGATGGAATAGATAGATTTCGAATTTCATCAATAGAACCGAATTTACTTACAGATGAAATAATTGAGAGCGTATCTGCAAGTAAAAAGTTTGTACCTCATTTTCATATACCTCTTCAATCGGGTTCACCAAAGTTACTTAAACTTATGAGAAGGCGTTACAAACGAGAAATTTACACTTCCCGAGTGAAAAACATTAAAAACTTAATGCCTCACTGCTGCATTGGTGTTGATGTTATAGTTGGTTTTCCAGGAGAAACTGAAGATAAATTCATGGAAACATATAACTATTTGAACGAATTAGATGTTTCATACTTCCATGTCTTTACTTACTCTGAAAGAGATAATACTATTGCTACTGAACTTGAAGATTCTGTTCCAAAAAAAGTAAGAGATGAACGCAGTAAAAAATTAAGAATTTTGTCTTTTAAAAAGAAACGAGCATTTTATCAAGAGAATATTGGAAAATCCTTTCCCGTTTTGTTTGAAGGGGAAGAAAATAATGATAACATGTTTGGATTCACCTCCAACTATGTAAAAGTTAAAACAAAATTCGATAAATCATTAGTTAATGAAGTAAAACAAGTCACCTTAAAAGAAATTGACAAGGACGGATTGTTTTTAATTGATATAAATTGATTACTGTAGGCTAATTTCTCAAATAACTTTGAAAGACAAAACTCCTATTTTGGTATCAAAATAATTATCAATTAAATGACACTTTAGATTTCTAGTGTTTAGATGAA
>MDSY01151039.1_pt1 | contig 19809 bp, 18 predicted proteins | sample 811131 | NCBI WGS metagenome assembly MDSY01 (sample SAMN05326643, study PRJNA326480) | marine metagenome | isolation source: seawater | place: Atlantic Ocean: South West | collected 2010
GGGCCCTAGTGGTGGTACGGAAGATAAACCGGTAGGAACGGTTTATTTTGGTATTGCTACTAAAGCAGAGACAACAACGCATCATCGGTTATTGTTAGGTTCGCGAGAATTTGTACAGAAAAAGGCTAGTCAGTATGCCTTACACTGTTTATTTCAAGTAATCCAATTAATGCGTTGAAACTTGTTTAACAAGTAACGATAAGGGTTCGATTGGGGTTTGGGTTGTTAGTTTAATAATGGAATTAGGTTTTGCTTTTTCTAGTGGGTTATTTTGGATATCGGTATAATTGGAAAAAGAGATGGGTTGAAAGGGTTTATTGGGTGTTAGTAGTAGGAGTTTGTCTGAGTTAGTAAAATCGGATTTAATGGAACAGATCCAATTTCCATTTTGATCGGTGGTATGAACGAGACCGATATATTGAACATTTTTTTGGTAATGAGAGAATTGAGTGTTAAGGGATGAACCGTGAGGTCTATGTTCTAAGCCACCGGTACTGAATGTTCGGTTAGATACGGCTGATAATTGAGTTTTTAGAGTTGTTAGGTATGTGGTATCGAGGGGTTGATTTTGTGTGAGTTTTAGGTGACAGTAATCGATTGCGTTTCGGTATGCGGATACCGCGTTTGCAACGTAGAGATTTGATTTCATACGGCCTTCAATTTTAACGGATTCGATATTGGCTTTAATGATATTAGGTAATGTATCGATTCCCATGAGATCTTTGGCGTTCATGATATGAGTACGTTGTTGTTTTGAACCTGAATCAGGATCAATGAGTTGATAAGTATGACGACAACTTTGGACACAACCGCCACGATTCGAATCTCTTCCTGCAGAGTAATTAGAGATAACACATTTTCCGGAATAGCTGGCACACATGGCACCGTGAACAAAGATTTCGAGTTCGGTATTACAGGTTTTTTTAATTTCAATACAATCATTGATAGACACTTCTCTGGCTAGAATAACGCGAGATGCTCCTAAATCTTTGTAATATTGACAGGCAAAGGCATTGGTAGCACTGGCTTGAGTTGATACATGAAGAGGGATTGAGGTATAGGTTTTTACGAGTTTCATGACACCAATATCGGAAACAATTAAGGCGTGAGGCTGTAAGGTTTCGAGTATTTTGAGATAAGCTTTAATGGGTTCGATATCGCTATTATGAGCGAAAGCATTTAGGACAACATAGACTAATTTATTATGTTTATTGGCGTAAGTGATAAGATTTTTGAGTTCAGAATCTGACAGATTATCAGCATATTTTCGTAAACCAAATACGGTACCACCAACGTAAACGGCATCAGCGCCATAATGAAACGCAATCATGGCCTTTTCGTAATTTCCGGCAGGAGCTAATAGTTCTGGTTTTTTTAACATAATGAGTATGGTAATTTTTATTTACTGGAACGTAAAGGTGATAGAATATTAATGATTGCTCCTACCTTGGTTATTTTGTGTTAGCATGGTATAAAGATGAGCAAATAACATTATAGTATGATATACGAGGTGTTGAGTTGGGAAATAAAAAAATTGTTTTAGCTTATTCGGGTGGACTTGATACGTCTATTATGATTACGTGGTTGAAAGAAACCTATGGTTATGATGTGGTTGCTATGTGTGCTAATTTAGGTCAGGCAGAAGAATTGGATGGATTAGAAGAAAAGGCATTAGCTACAGGAGCGTCAGCGGTATATATTGAAGATTGTCGTGAAGAGTTTATTACGGATTATATTTATCCGTGTTTACAGGCAGGTGCTATTTATGAACGTGATTATTTATTGGGTACTAGTTTTGGTCGTCCGTTAATTGCAAAAAAAATGGTAGAAATTGCACATAAAGAAGGAGCAACAGCAGTTTCACATGGTGCGACAGGAAAAGGTAATGATCAAGTACGATTTGAACTAACATTTATGGCTTTAGATCCGACATTAACGATTGTGGCACCGTGGAAAGATGCTAAATGGACTTTACATTCTCGGGAAGATTGTATTGCTTATGCAGATGCGCATAATATTCCTATTGAGCAATCAAAAGATCGTATTTATTCAGAAGATCGTAATATTTGGCATATTAGTCATGAGGGTGGAAGTTTAGAAGATCCGGCAAATGCTCCTAAAGATGATGTTTATACTATTTCAAAAACGTTAGAAGAAGCGGCTGAAAAAGCGGACGTTATTACGCTTGAATTTCGACAGGGGGTACCTGTTAGTATTAATGGGACAGTTAGTGATCCTGTTAATTTGTTAACGCAATTAAATGAGTATGGTGCCAAGCATGGTATTGGCCAAATTGATATGGTAGAAAATCGATTAGTTGGGATGAAATCACGAGGTGTGTACGAAACGCCAGGAGGCACTATTTTATATAAAATGCATCAGTTGTTAGAACAATTGGTGTTAGATCGAGATACGTTACGTGTTAAACAAACGTTAGCGATTGACTATGCTCAACTTGTTTATGATGGACGTTGGTTTTCTTCTTTACGACAAAGTTTAGATGCATTTGTGACAGAGACACAGCAAAATTTAACGGGAACTGTATCGGTTAAATTATATAAGGGTAACATTGTTCCAGCGGGCATGAGTTCACCTCATAGTTTATATGTTGATGATTTAGCATCATTTAGTGATACAGAGTTGTATAACCAGCAAGATGCTAAAGGTTTTATTAATATTTATGGGTTACCATTAAAAATAAAGGGGATGAACGATCGTGACAACTAACCAATTATGGGGTGGCCGTTTTAAAAAGCCTTTAGATGAAAGTGCTGTTCGGTTAAGTTATAGTTTAGAATCTGATAAGCGGCTTGTATTTTATGATCTTGATGTAAATAAAGCGCATGCAAAAGCCTTGTATAAGGCTAAGTATTTAAGTCGAGATGAGTATAAAAAGTTAACGGAATGTTTGGATACGTTAGCGATTGAATTTCGTGATAAGCCGGATAGTTTGTATGGTGATGATGAAGATATTCATACGTGTATCGAACGTTTGGTTACGGATCGATGTGGTGATTTAGGTAAAAAGCTTCATACGGGAAAATCGCGAAATGATCAGGTTATTACGGATACACGACTTTATACGAAAGATTCCATTACGAGTATTCGAGAAGAGTTACAGAGCCTGATTGATGCATTAGTTGAGTTAGCTAAACGTTATGATGATGTTATTTTTCCGGGTTTCACGCATTTTCAGCCTGCTCAACCTGTTTTATTTTCGCATCATATGTTCGCTTATGTAGAAAAGTTTTTTCGTGATTTAGATCGTTTTGATGCTGCGTTTAAATCGGCCGATGTGTGTGCTTTAGGTTCGGGTGCATTGGCGGGAAACAATTATAATTTAGATCGACAGGAGATGGCTAAATCGCTTGGATTTTCAGCGATTACAGCGAATAGTATGGATGCTGTTAGTGATCGTGATTTTATTGCGGATACGTTACATGCAGCGAGTGTGTGTATGACACATTTGAGTCGATTTTGTGAGGAGTTGATTATTTTTTCGTCGCCATTGGTAGGATTATTAGAGATTGGGGATGATTTTACAACGGGATCCTCGTTAATGCCTCAGAAAAAGAATCCTGATGTTGCAGAATTGATTCGTGGAAAGACGGGTCGAGTTCATGGTCATTGGGTAGCTTTACAAACGACATTAAAGGGCTTACCGTTAGCGTATAATCGTGATTTACAAGAAGATAAGGTTTATTTATTTGATGCGGTTGACAGTATTCTTGTTTGTTTAGGGTGTTTTCATAAGATGATAGCGGGTATTACGTTAAATGAAGATGCGATAGAAGCAGCGTTAAAGAAAGGATATGGTGTTGCTACTGACTTTGCTGATTATTTGGTAGAAAAAGGGGTACCCTTTCGGGAAGCACATGATATTACGGGAGCGGTAGTATTAATTGCGATTGAAGAGGGTAAACAGTTACATGAATTATCATTAGATAAACTAAAAACGTTACATCCGCTTATTGATGCGGACGTGTTTCATTATATTACGTATCAAGCAGCGGTTTCGGCTAAGTCTATTGAAGGTGGTACAGCGCCTTCGTCAGTAAAAAAACAAATTAGTAAAATAAATCGGAGGATAACATGGAAAAAACGTTAGTGTTTATTAAACCAGATGGAGTTGAACGTGGGTTAGTTGGTACGGTTTTAAATCGGTTTGAGCAGCGAGGAATTAAGGTTGAGCGTTTAGAGTTAAAACAGTTAACTGAAACTGAAGTTGATGCACATTATCAAGAACATTTAGAACGTGATTTTTATCCTAATTTAAAACGGTATATAATGTCAGGACCGATTGTTGTGATGGTATTAGCGGCTGATAATGTAATTGCTATTGTACGTAAGATGGTGGGAGTGACTAATTCTGCAGAAGCTGAGCCAGGTACAATACGAGGTGATTATGCATTAACAACTCAGAACAATATTATTCATGCTTCAGATTCTGTAGAAAGTGCAGAACGAGAAATAGCTAATTTTTTTAATTAATCGAGATAGATGCTTTAGATAGCTCTTTTTGTACTCTTTCTAGGTCGCTTAACGAATTACATCTTTCACTTCTTACTAGGGGTCTTGTCTGTAATGGTGTTTCAGCTACTTCTGGTAAGAAAGAGTCCGATTTAACCTTTTTAAAGCTCGTAACTTTTGTCGTGTCTACTTGATTTATCTCATCGGCTTTTGGTCTTTTTTTTGGCAAAGCATTTGATACTCTTGCGTTTGAGGGACCGATTGTGAACATATTATCTTATAGTTCCTTTTAAACATACATTTTTGTAACTATTACTTTTTTATAATTATGTATCTTTTAATTTATTATATTATTTGTTCAAACTTATTTTTTATATTTATATACAAAAAATTATATAAAACAGGTTATCATAGATGACTTAAAAAAACTAATAAGGCTTTTTGTGCGTGGTAGCGATTTTCTGCTTGGTCAAACACTTTTGATTGAGGTCCTGTTAAAACAGCATCTGTAATTTCTTCATCTCTATGGGCTGGTAAGCAGTGCATGATAATGGCGGTTTTGGGTGCTGATTGTAAGAGTGTTTCATTAAGTTGATAGGGTTGTAATTGATCGAGTAAGCTTTCATCTGTTTTTGCACCCATTGATACCCAGGTATCGGTATAAATAACATCGGCCTGTTCGATAGCTTGTTTGGGATCAGCTTCATAGTGAACCCCTGTTAATGGCTTGTTACTTTGTTTGGGCGAACTAATGGTACAAATCATACCCGTAGCCAGACACACTTCAGCTAATGATCGCGACACATTATTATCGTCACCTAAATAGGTTACCTTAATATCTTCTAAGCGGTTAAAATGCTCGTATATCGTCAATGCATCCGCTAATGCCTGGCATGGGTGAGATAAATCCGTTAATCCATTTATAACTGAAATAGACGCCCTTTTAGCAAACTGGGTTATATAATTATGTTCAAAGGTACGAATCATAACCATATCGATATAACGTGATAATACGGTAGCAACATCATCGATTGATTCTCGTTTACCTAACTGTATTTCGTCTTGTTGTAAGGTGATACAATGGCCACCCAGATGATGAATTGCCATTTCAAAAGAAACACGCGTTCTTAGGGATGGTTTTTCAAAGATAAGGCCTACTGTTTTATTATTTAATTCCTTACCTCGGTAATTATCTTTTTTTAATTGGTGTGCTGACATGATTAGGGACTTAATTACGTCATTACTATAATCACTAATATCAATAAAATGTTTCATAGGGTGACTCGTTTTAGTTATCTTTGATCATGGTACCGATACCAGAATCGGTAAATAATTCTAGTAATACGGCATGTTCAATAGTTCCGTTAATAATATGTACATCTTTCACGCCATGTTTAATGGCGTTCATGGCACAGGTTAATTTAGGTAACATCCCACCTTTTACATCTGGATGCGTTAATAATTTTTTAGCTTGTTTGCTACTTATTTGTACTTGTAATTTCTTTTCAATCACCAATCCTTTTACATCAGTTAAAAACACTAATTTTTGTGCTTCTAAAGAAGAGGCAATGGCTTCGGCAACATGATCAGCGTTCATATTTAATCCTTCAAAACAATCGGATTGACCGATAGATGATATCACAGGAATAAACCCATCGGCTGATAATGTGTGAATAAGAGTATTATCTACGTTAGTAATATCCCCTACAAAACCTAATTTTTTATATTTTTCAGATTCGTGACGTTTCCCAAAAAATAAGGGTCCATCTTTTCCAGATAAGCCAACAGCTTTACCGCCTTCACGATTAATTAGTGATACAATTTCAGAATTAATTTTTCCTACTAAAACCATTTCAGTAATTTCCAAAGTTTCTGAATCTGTTACACGTAATCCGTCAATAAATTCGGCTTCTTTTCCTAATTTATCCATCCATTTTGTAATTTCTTTTCCACCACCATGAACGATAATGGGATTAAGTCCCACATATTTTAATAAGGCGATATCGCGAGCAAACTGATGTTTAAGATCATCATTAATCATGATAGATCCACCGTATTTAATCACCACTGTTTTACCAGAAAATTTACGAATATAGGGTAATGCTTCTAATAAGATTGTTGCGCGTTCCATTTTATCTTCGAGTGACATCATTAGTTGTACTCCGTATTTATATCAATATAACCTTTTGTTAAATCACAGCCCCATGCGGTAGCTGTTGCGTTTCCAATTGTACAATCAATGGTAATGATTACTTTACTTGTTTGTAGTTGTTTTTTTAGTTTGGTTCTAGCTATATCTGTTGGTTGTCCATTATTGATAATGGTTTCATTACCTAGCATCACCTGTATTTTATCAGGATTTAATTTAACAGTATCATTTTTTCCAATAGCCATTATTAATCGTCCCCAATTTGGATCTTCACCATGAATTGCTGTTTTTACTAAAGGCGAATCACACACTTGTTTCGCAATTTGTTGAGCATCGCTATAACGAGCGGCATGGATGACGCGAACTTCTATTAATTTGCTTGCACCTTCTCCATCTTTAGCAATTTGCATCGCTAAATCAATACATGCCTCATCTAAACAATTTTGAAACGCATTAATTTGTTTTGGATCGTGTTGATTAATGGCGTATTCACCACTAGCAAAACAAACGACCATATCATTGGTAGATGTATCTGTATCTACGCTAAGCATATTATATGACTTATTAATTGCCTTGGTTAAACATTGTTGTAAGGTTTCTTGATTTAACTTTACGTTAGTTACTAAAAAGCCTAATGTTGTGGCCATATTAGGGGCAATCATACCGCTTCCTTTTGTAATCCCTGCAATTTGAATTGTTTTTTTACCAATTTTTGCTTGTTTAAAGGTTGATTTAGGGACTAAGTCAGTGGTTAAGATACTTTCAGCTAACTGGTTACCTTTTTTATCTTCTTTTTGTTTACATAAGGTGATAATGCCAGTTTCGATATGATTCATTGGTAAAGGTTTGCCAATGATCCCGGTTGAGGCGACACCGACTTCGTTGGGATTTAGACCAAGTAACTTAGCGGTTTGACTAGCCATCAGTTTGGTATTTAGATTACCTTGTTTACCGGTAACAGCATTAGCATTACCAGAATTGATAATCATGGCTTTTAAGGTATATCGTTTTAAGCACTTTTGAGTATAGGAAACTGAAGATGCTTTAAATTTATGTTGGGTAAATACGGCAGCCGCTGCTACAGCATTAGGCACGTATAGCAGACCTAAATCTAAGCCCTTACTTTTGATTCCGGCTTCAATAGCTGATGCATAAACGCCGTTTATATCCGTAATTGATTGTGCCATAACTATACTCGTTGTGCGACTAAAGGGAGTCCTGCCGTTTCAGGTAAGCCAAACATTAGATTCATGGATTGAATGGCATTTCCGCCAGCCCCTTTAATCAGGTTATCAATGACGGTAATGATAATAGCGTGATTATCAGAGACTTGGTTGATGGTTATATTAGCCATATTGGAACCGACAACATCCTGAGTAGAAGGTAATGTTTTTTGAATGGAAATACTGACACAGGGTGCATACTCGTAAGCGGACTGGTAATACTTAGCAATAGAGTCTATGGTTTGTTTATTGTTAAGTTCGATGTATGAGGATACAAGAATACCACGATTCATGGGTACTAAATGAGGTGAAAAAATCATAGGGCAAGGACAATTTTCTTCAAACTCGGCCATATGTCGATGTTGATTGGTTTGGTAGGCACTTAAATGCTCGTTAGCATTAGCGTATAAGAAATTTTCTTTTAAGGCTTTTCCAGCACCACTCACACCGGATTTAGCATCAATTACAGCGTGTTTTATTAGGTTTTGATCAGTTAATGGTTTTAAGGATAAAATTGTAGCAATGGCATAGCAGCCAGGATTGGCTACTAATTGACTTGTTTTAATCTTATCAGAATAAAATTCATTTAAGCCATAGACAGCATTATTTAGTATCTCTTTACAGGAATGATCGTTCTGGTAATGAGTTTTGTAACGTTGTTCAGATTGCAAACGAAAATCAGCTGATAAATCAATAATTTTATAAGACTGTTTTATGATATCAGCCATGATAGGATGAACGTGGGTATGAGGTAAGGCAATGATTAAACAATCAATTTCATAGGATTGTGTTGGATTAAAAACATCACATGTTTTAGGTATTGAGTTAGTTTCACCTAAATAGCGATATATGTCCGTATCTGACTCACGTAAAGCAAACAAGTGAGTGATGGTCACATCAGGATGAAATTGTAACAGACGAACGCATTCAAACCCTGTAAATCCTGATGCTCCTAAAATAGCAACCTTTAACATGATTACTTTTTATTATCAGCTTTTACTTTTAATCGATTTGCTTTTGCGCCAACTCTATCACGTAAATAATATAATTTTGCACGACGTATTTTAGCTTCTTTAAGAATGTCTACTTTTGGTACTAATGGCGAATGTAATAAAAATGTTTTTTCTACACCAACACCGTCAATAATTTTACGTACTGTAAACGATTCTCTTGATAACGATCCTTTCTTTTTGATGACTGTACCTTGAAAGCGTTGTGTACGTTGTTTTTTTCCTTCCATAATAACTTTATGAACGATAACACTATCACCCACTTTTATTGATGGGACATTCTCTTTACACTGACTTTTTTCAAATTCTTGTATCTCTTTATTTGTCATTTTTTTTCACCGCCATTTCTTTTAATATCTCTGTTATTATATTTTTTTGTTGACTTGTTATTTCTTTATTTCCTATTAAATCAAGTCTATTAATCAAGGTATTTTGTAATGCTATTTTTTCTTTATAGATACTAACAGCTTTATGATTTCCTGATCGCAATAATTCGGGTACTGACACATCCTTAACAGTTACAGGTTGTGTATATTGATTACTCTCTAACAAACCTGTGTAATGAGATTCATCATCAATACATTCTTTATTGCCTAATACGCCTGCTTCTTGTCGAATTAATGTTTCCGCAATAACAGCAACTGCACAATCGCCATTATTTACTATATAATCGCCAATTGAAACAGGTTCAATAGGTAACAAATCAAAGATCCGCTGATCAATCCCTTCATAATAACCAGAAATCAAAATGATTTCTTTTTGTGATTGATACAGTTGCCTACTTATGGCTTGGTTAAACACCAAACCTTTAGGACAGGTATATATTATACGCATGTTTTGATAATCTTCAATACTTGTTACTGCATCGTAAACGACATCGGCACGTAGTAACATGCCTTTTTTATTAGAAAAAGGGTAATCATCAATCTTTTTATGTTTACCTACGCCATAATCCCGTAAATCATACATCTTCATAGTAAACAAGCCCTTGTCTAGGGCTTGTTTTATAATTCCTTTAGCTATAAATGCTTCTAATTCCTGTTTAAAACAGGTAATAAAATGCAGGGATAACACGTTCTAAGATTTGGCAGTTACTTTATCAAACTGAGATGAAGAAGCTGTTATTTTGGTGATAACACCATCTTTAACAATAATTTCAACACCACCTAATTTTTCATACAAATTATCGCCTGTACTAACTGTTACAAACCCTTCTACAGGACCTTGAGAATATTCAGAATCTAATTCTAAATCATTGATAAATGCACGTTGACTTGCTTCAGATTGAATATACTGATCTGCTTCCTGTTTTTCAGCTTGTGCTTGTGCGGCAGCTGGATCTGTTGGCGGTAAGGCATTTAAGCGAGCTGTAAGATCGGCTAGTTTATTTTTATAAAACTTAACATTTTCTTCTAGCTCGTATTTTAAAAACTCTTTAAACTTCGGTGTTACAACAGCTTTTGTGACTACCTGACGTTTTAAAATAATCTGTGCTTTTTTTGCTTTTTCTGCCATTTTCTTATCCTTTTATCATTTCTGTGTAAGTATTTCTACCGTAACTTTTTTATCTAATTTTGCGGCAGCTGCTTTTACAACAGTACGAATTGCGTTGGCAATTCTACCTTCTTTTCCAATTACTTTTCCAACATCTTCAGGAGATACATTGATTTCTAAAATCATAATACTTTCTCCAGATGTTTCATTGATTGATACCTCATCTGGATAATCAACGAGCGACCTTACGATCATTTCTACTAAACTTTTCATCTTACACCACTTCCTTTTATTTCTACAGTTTATCTAATTATACTATATATCAAATTATGATTCGTCCAAAGCAGAAGATTTCTTTCTATCCTTTTTTGCTACTTTTTGATTGGATGATTGTAATGGTTTAGCTTTCATTAAACCTAACCCAGTTAACAAGCGCTTTACGGTCTCAGTTGGTTGCGCGCCTACGGATATCCAGTAATTAACGCGATCTTCTTTTACAGTTACAGCAACAGGATCCTGAGTAGGATTGTATTGACCTATATCTTCAATTGTTTTTCCATCACGAGGATTTTTTTGATCGGCAACTACTATTCTGTAAATTGGTTTTTTCTTTTTTCCAAATCGTTTTAATCTTATTCTTACTGACATATACGCCTCCTAGGTAGAGCCTAGCTTAACAAACCTTGCTTTCTTGGTCAATATTAGTCTTAATCATCATCATCATCTGGAGGAGCCTGTGTTGTAACAGGTATTCCATATGCCGCTACGCCATATGAAAATCCACTATAACCATTTTCTGGTAGAGTATATATTTGATCTTGGGAACTATTTGCATCACTTCCAGGACTGTTAGCGAGATGACAAAACTTTATTTTTCTTGTAACATTCTTATCATTATCATCATCGAAAGATTCTACAAATATAAATGTAAACGATGCATTTTCATTATATCTTATTTGAAAATCAAATATACCGGTATTCGATACACCTATTCTGGTAGCCCCAATAGCATCATCAGGTTTTGTTAAGCAGGTCGGGGTACCTGAGCCATCGTGAACTTCCATCCAAAACACACTATGCCCCTGATGCTCTTGTACGGCTGTTAAATAGCCAATATAGGATACCATAAACCCTTTTACACTATCATCATCAGTTCCAGCAGAATCACAGATTGAATGTTCACCAGAACCAATATTATAAGTAACCGAAGTCGCCCCTTTACACCCATCCATATTTACATCTAAATATACTTCTAATTCGTCGTCTTGATAGGGATAGTTGTCTGACCCTGTCTCGCCTGTTCTAAACTGAACAAACCCTACTAAACCAAATAGTTTACCTACAATAACATTACCTTTAATAAACATTCCTTTATCCGTGTCTGGACAATGAGCCATTGCACCAGTCTCATCCAATGCTGTCTCTTGATTGATACATACTTGTCCTCCTAGACCCGCAAGATCCCTTACTAGCACATGATCCGTTAAATACGTATTTCCGGGTGGATAATAGTTTGTATCTATATCTTCATCTTCATTAGTTTGACGTATGGCATTAATACTAAATGGTTGTGGTACAGTTGGTTCTAATGACCAGTCAACAGACTCAAAGGCGCCCAACGTTGTTAGACTTTTATCTGAATCATGATAAATCCAAATAGATTCACCATAAAGTGAATTTCCTACTTGTAAATTAGTAACAGCTCCAGGGATCTTTTCACTACCACCTTGATGTTTTTCTTCTGTAGCTCTGTCTCCAGTTGAATGTTTAGCTATTTTAACTTTTTCATCTATTTCCTCTTCGGTAAATCCTTCTATAGTTCCTATTATAGATGGTGGGTTTACAAACTCACCATTATATCTACTTACCATAATTCTTAATTTTTTAGCATCTTCATCTGGGTTTACATTAATTCCTATATTCATCGTTCCAGGTACAGGATTTGTTGCAAAGCTAGTATAATATTGACCGTATGTATACTCACACTCTACAGGTTCTATTTTTAATGTTTTTTTGTAGCATACGTTTTTTGGAATGGGAGATGTCATACCACCTTCTGTATTAACATCATCTTGAATATAATGTCCTGTATCAAAAATCACTTCATTTGGTCTTACTGTATTAAAACCATAAGTTGATACACCAAAAATGATTATAAATATTGCTATAAAAATTTTTGTTAATAACCGCATCTTTTCTCCCTTAATGATTATATTGGATCAGGAAACCCTAAGACCCATATAGCACCGCTATGATATAAGTCTTCATGGATAAAGGATACGCCATCTTCATTAAGCCAATCACCAGTCGCCTTATCAAAATTTGTTTTTATATCTTCATGTGATGTCAAAACTGATATATTTAGTCGATAGGTCGTGTCGTCAGTACAATCACCACCATTGCATGCGTCATCGGCAATCCCTTTAACATTTTCTAACATTGCCATATTTGTAAATGTGTAAGTTTTATTTGCTCCCCACCATATAGCCGTATCTCCTGAAAATAATGATTTATCTGTATTACAAGCTCCCCCCCCACTTCCACATTGCTTTCCATTTAAGATTGCGGTATGGGAAGGGTTAACTAGATTAATACTTAAATAAGTTCCTTCATTTGCCCGATGCGTATTTGTTGACAAACTTGATAAAATCACAAATTTATATCCTAAATCTGGTAATCCTTCTGTATAGATTTCATTGCCATGAATATGTAATTCCATTGTTTTTTGGTTGGGTTGGGAGGCGTTGCTTGCATCATTATTAGCCAAACAGTCACCTTGTGTGTAATCATGAGTCCCTTCGGATGGTTTTACAAATACATTTGGATGGGATAAAGGCGAATTCTGAACTGCAGCGCATTTTAAATAAAACATTTTTCCTATATCGCCTTCATAGACACCTGTAAAGGCAACTTCTGCTGTTGGATTTGATAAAAAGTAACCACTTGATTGTTTATCATCCATAATTAGCTGAGCGTATGATTTAGGGGTAGTCATATCCACAAAATTTCCGCTTGGTATATTTAGAAATCTTATTTCACTATTTGTTCCTACATCAACACCACTTGCCAACCTTAATGAGGTATTTCCTGTTATGCTAATATTTACGGTTGTTCCATAGGTAGCAATTCCGTAATCGACAATTGAAGTTGATTGATCAATTTCTACTTTTTGTTCATCTGCGTCATAATATTGGCCATAAGGTCCGCGCATGTAATCATTTATATTATTAGGGTCGCTCGAATCTTTATAAGGTATAATAAAACTTAAACGTTCTAATTTATCATCAGTTGCATTAAAGTCATCATCATCATTACTATCTTTAAACCTTTGAATGTTAAATAAACTCTCTGTTTTTTCATCTATAATCTTTAGGACACTAATTTTATATAGCACATCAACATCTATATAAGGAGCTTTTAAGGGTATTGGACTTACTCCATCTGTAAAAATCACAAAATCGCCAGAAGCTGATATACCCGCTAGTATAGTCTCTGTTGATCCCGCCGAATCTTCAGGTCTAAATATCATGGCATTTTTTTGAAACAGAGGCCTATCAGCAGTTACAAACTCAAGATTGCTATCCTCAAATGCTTCAAATTCAGGGGGTGGTATCGGATTAGGAACATCTGGAGATAACTCGCCTCCAGGTAATCCTAAAATAACAATTTGATTTTGCTCACCTTCCGACCGGTAATAAACGTCATCATCAGTATGTTCATTACTTAATCTAAGACATGCTAGCCATGATGATTCTATACTTGATGAAGCTGAGTTTCCCTCAATCTTACTATTATCAGCTTCTAAATTTATTACAAGTTGTGTTGCAAGACTTACCGAAGTTTGGGCATAGGAACCCTCCATTACTCTTTCTGTTTGCTTTCTTATATCGCTTTCCTTATAGTAGACAGCTTCCCCATAATCATTATAATATTTTAGTGCTAGCCAGATAGTAACTTTTCCAACTCTTCCACTTTTCTCAGCTGGTCTTGCTCCACTTACATGTCCCATTATCAAAAAATTGTGCGCAACATAACTTACGGTAAATGGCTTACACCCAGGTATGACTTCATAACCTGGAGGGTCAGCTAAAAGAGTAGGTATAACTATCTCATGAATTTCATTTGCTTCTTGATGTAAAATACCAAAATCAGTTTCAGATGCTAAACTTCCTTCTACTTTAAATTTTCCAATAACAGTCAGATCTCTCATAACGCGATCCGTATTTACTGAAATTTTTGCACTTGTACTATTCTCATCAGTAAATTCAGGAAATAATGTCATAATTGGCAAATTGGTTTCCTTATCATTACCAATATATATAGGGTTATTCCCCAATCCCATATGAACAGGCTCTCTTGAAATGATAGCTTTATTTCCTGGCATTTCTGTAATTTTATATTTATTTATTTCAAAACTCTCCGCCCTATTCCCTGAAACAATTCCTATAAACTCTTTTGCAGAATCACCGATTAAAAGATAGGCCTCATCAAGATCAGCGTCAGTTTTTGCTTTATATAAACTTGATTTAGGATCACTATCAAAATGTTCAAAGCCAATCAAACCTAAATCATCTTTCCAAAAACTTGAATCTTTATCTATTAATGCATCAGTCTCTTCTTTTATACTTATAGTATCATTTATATCAGGTATCTTGCCACCCTCACCCTCATCCCATAGATAACCAACTAAATAACGGGGACATCCCAACCAAGTGTCAACTGTGTCAACTGGTATGCAAGGACTATCTTTATCACCATATTTCAATGACGTTACTTCATATAACAAAGCTGTATCCGTCTCTCCTTCTATAATAGGCCGAACAAAATTAATATTTTTTGCTCTATAAGTTTGCCCTGGTTCGTTATAGGGTAATGCTTGAATCATAGGGATGAGCTTAGAATTATTTTCAGTTGTTGTAGCTTCAAAACCACCACCATCACCAAAAATTAATCGATATTCGTCTATAGTTGTGTATCCAGCATAAATACAATTTACACATAACATACTGATAATATACATTAGTAAAAAAATTATTTTCTTCATTTTACCTTTTTTTTCATAGACTATATTTCATTTTTTCTTATACTAAAAAAACGTTTATTTTTATTTAAAACTTGTATAGAGATACATAGTTAAGTGTATCATAACTTTTATTAAATTTTAAAAGTTTTCATATCATCTTATTTTAATTTTCTAATAACCATAAAAAGTCATCAGCAGTTAAGACATCATCTCGATTTACAATGGCACTATCATCTAACAACATATTAAACAAAGCTGCTTTTTTCTCTTTAATTTCTTGTATTTTTTCCTCTATTGAATTATGCATAATTAATTTATATGAAAACACACGTTGTTCTTGTCCAATTCGATGAACGCGATCGGTTGCTTGATTTTCTACCGCGGGGTTCCACCATGGATCTAAATGAAATACATAACTTGCCTTTGTTAAATTTAATCCTACCCCACCCGCTTTTAAGCTCATTAAAAAGACATTGGGTTCTTTAGATTGTTGAAATTCGTCGATATATTGTTTTCGTTTAATAGCAGAAACAGATCCATCTAATCTAAAATAAGATAACGTTGATTCTTTACACAAATTTTCTATTATATCCAAACTTTTTATAAATTGTGAAAATACTAATACAGAATGACCTTCATCTTTTAATACCTTTAACTTTTCAATCAAAAATGTAAATTTAGGGGTTATTTCAGCAAATGATTCGTCAATCAAGTAAGGTGATACACAGGCTTGCCTTAATCGCATTAGCGCTGTAAAAACCGTAAAATTCTTTTCTTTTTTCTTCTTTAAATTTGCAACTTGTTTTCTAATAGCAACTACTAAAGAATTATACATTTTTTCTTGTGCAGGAGACATTGTTAAAAAGATATCTTCTTCAGTTTTTGATTTTAATTCATGACTAATTTGATTTTTTAAACGTCTTAAAACAAAGGGCTTTGACCGCTTCACAATCATGCTTACATGTTGCTCTGTAATACTTGATATTAATTGTTTTGAATAAGGAAAAAATCCAGGTAAAATTGTATTTAATATCGTCATATATTCACCAACATTATTTTCGATCGGTGTTCCTGTTAAACATAAGCAAAATTGGCGCTTAATTTGTTGAGCGGCTTTACTTCTGGCAGACATGTGATTTTTAATAAATTGCGCTTCATCAAAAATGGCAACATTAAATTGATAATGTGCTAATTTATTATAATCTCTTCGTAATAATTCGTATGATGTAATGATGATATCTGCTTCAGGATTAATAGAGCGTGATGGTCCTACATAAATAGATACGACCATATCGATACAAAACCGTTCAATTTCATGACTCCAGTTATAAATTAAGCTTGGGGGCACTACAATTAAGTGAGGTATTTTTTCTTTTATGCCATGTTTTTTGTCATTTTCTTTAATAGCAGCTAATAACATCAATGACTGAAATGTTTTTCCTAGCCCCATATCATCTGCTAATACAGCACCTAACTTATGTTGATATAAAAACATCATCCAATTTAACCCATCTTTTTGATATTCTCTTGGTTTTGCGTCATTTAGGTTAGGTACAGTGATTGGTTTTAATGATTTAAACGACATAAATGATGATATTTTCTTTTCTTGATCGGTAGATAATGTAATGGAAATGCCTGACGCTTTTAGTTGTACCCAATCTAATAAGTGAGAGATTCGTTGAACAGGAAATTCTTCTGTTTTTGGAAAGGCTTTTTTCTGAAATTCTATTACCTCTAAAATACTTTCACAGTGATTAATTAACACATCATCTAAAACAGAAACATTTTTACCATCAATGTGAGCCCACAAATTTGTTTTTAATTCTATTAATTTTTCATATGTTAATAATTCATCGTTTAATTTTATGATTGGGTTATCATCTATTGTCTGCATATCTGTTAAGTCTAATGTTAATGATTTTTTCGCAATTTCTACCTGATGATTTTCATATGTTATCTTGCAATTTAAGTTATCACATAGTTGTTGAAGTAATTTTAAGGATTGATTAAATTCTTGTTTATCAATTTTCAAGGTCATAATATCATTATCTAAGGATAAATAATTATCAAATAAACAACCTAAAGCAGCCCAAAAACAAGATTCTTTATGGTAATCAATTTCACAAACAACCCATTTATTTTTATCTACAAATACTTTATAAATAAGTGATTTATTATCTTTGGCTATAAACGGATTTAATTTTTCTATAATTTCTTCATTGATAATTTTTGGTAAAAAATGAGATTTAAGCCTTTCTTTTTGAGTATCACTTGCTTTTGCATAATAGACGAACCATTTCATTAATTTACGTTTTCTCTTTTTTGATAATTCGAATTGATTTTCTTTTATTTCTGAAAATATTTTAAAAACATGTACACCTATATCATATTTACTATCCTGATTTTGATAATAAAAATTACATAATACAACGTGATTTTTATCATCATAATTTATATTCATAGCAAGCTTTGATTTGATATAATCGGGTTCATGAGTTGTGTTATTAAACAAGAATGACACTTTTTTAATATCGGTGAGTGTATCAAAATAAAATAATAGTTGATTAAACTCTTGTGTTTCTAATGGTTTATCTAGAATATCTGCTAGTCCTTTATAGCCTGATTGTTCTGCTAACAATTTGATACTACTTGGATTATTGGCATTAATTACTCGACCTAGTACATTTTTTGATTTTAAGTAACAAAATTGATTGGATAAAAACACAACATTCTTACTAGCTCCTTCTGAATGAATTACAACTGACTCATCTTCATAAGATATGGTAATTTTTTTTTCGTAATTTAAGCTAGGGTCCCATTTACAATCAATAATATTATGTTTAATTTTTAATTGTAATTTAATCTTTGAGCTATATTTATCTAGTAATGTTGTTAATTCTTCTGAAATATCTTTGTGTAGTAGGACATATCGTAAAATTTGTCTTATATCACTTGGTATACCCGATGAATAAGGACTGATTGCTTTTCCTAGACAGGTGGCTTTTACCATTAACCCTTTAAAAGGGTGCTGTTGTAATGTAAAAACAATGTCCTTAATTGAAGCCATTCGTATATTGTAGCACAACTCCCCTCTTATTTTCAGAGTTTTATAATAGTGAGTTTAGAATTATACTTGAGTTAATTTCACTTAATATTTTTAAGTATCTACATATTATATCTTTTGTACTGTCAAACTATTTGTTAATCTTATTTTGATATGAGTGAATCACTTTTTTTGAATGCATGTTATAAAAGAAATAAAGACCGCCCTCCTATTTGGTTTATGAGACAAGCGGGTCGCTATTTACCTGAATACAGAAAACTACGATCAAAATATTCTTTTCTTGAAATGGTGCATACTCCTGATCTTGCATGTGAGGTAACGCTTCAGCCGATTACACGTTTTGGATTTGATGCGGCTATTTTATATTCTGATATATTGGTTATTACAGAAGTATTTAATTTATATTTTGATTTTATAGAGGGAAAAGGGCCACAGTTACGTGATTATCATCTAAGTATTACGGAGATTGCTAAAACGGTTTCAAATGAACCTGTGATTGAGACATTATCTTATGTTTATGATGCTATCTCGTTACTTAAATTGTCATTGGGTAGCAGGCCTTTGATTGGCTTTTCAGGGTCACCTTTTACGGTAGCGTGTTATTTAATTGAAAAGCAGAGTTCAAAAACGTTTTCTTCGGTTAAGTCATTGATTGAGTCTGATCCTAGTTTATTTCATAGTATATTACAGGCATTAACTGAGGTAACAATTACGCATTTAAGCAATCAAATTAAAGCGGGAGTTAATGCTGTTCAAATTTTTGATACGTGGGGATCAATGCTGATAGATGATGATTATCATACATTTTCGTTAGATTATATTCATCAGATCGTTCAGGCTGTTCAAGCGTTTAATGTTCCGATCATTATTTATTCAAAAGACACAGCAAATAAACTACCGTCATTAATTAAGCTTAATACGAATGTTATTAGTGTTGATTGGAATAGTTCTTTAGATGTTTTACAACAACAGTATCCAATGATGGCTTGGCAAGGCAATTTAAATCCTCATACGTTACTGGAATCACTACCTGCTGCACTTGAGGAGACCAAGATGATTTGTGAAACGATGAAGGATTCCCCAGGTTTCATTTTCAATCTTGGCCATGGCATTTTACCTAAAACACCGTTAGAGCATGTTGAAGCTATTGTTAACTATGTTAAACAACGTTAATTTTCATATTAGCTAATCGTTATTTAATTTTTTAATTTTTTATTTTTTTCTTAGTTAAAGTTAAGCTAGCAATAACACAAAACAAACACCAACCAAGCAAATCGTCACACAAACTAAACGCCAGCGAAGCAAAGCGTCACACAAACTAAACGCCAGCGAAGCAAAGCGTCACACAAACTAAACGCCAGCGAAGCGCTGCGTCA
>MDSY01101663.1_pt1 | contig 19799 bp, 16 predicted proteins | sample 811131 | NCBI WGS metagenome assembly MDSY01 (sample SAMN05326643, study PRJNA326480) | marine metagenome | isolation source: seawater | place: Atlantic Ocean: South West | collected 2010
AGTCTCGACCTGGTCGAGAAAAAGCAACACAAGACGTCAACAAGTATGTAAGTTGGGGGGCTGGGCCACGTGCCTCTCAATTCTTGATTATCGGAGCTAAAGTTCATGCGGCACTTGAAGGCAAGTACAGCCCAGACATTGAAGATGTCAAAGCCGTTGCACTGCCTATTTTAAGGCACAGAATTGTCACAAATTACAAAGCTGAAGCAGATGGGATCACTGTGAGCCAGCTTATTTCTGAATTGACTTAACCGCACGATGAAACTGTTAATTGTAATCGGTACACGCCCCAACTTTATCAAAGTAACGCGTTTCAAAGAGGTTGCAGAAACACTGAATGATTTTCAGGTTGAAATCGTACACACAGGACAACACTATGACATGGAAATGTCGGGGGTTTTTTTCGAACAATTTAAATTAAAACCTGATCATTTCCTTTCACTAAGAGGTGAAGATGCAACCAGCCATTTCGGCAACATGATTGTCGATTTAGGTGATTTGATTTCAAAAATTAAACCCGATGTCGTCTTAGTACCAGGAGATGTCAACTCATCTCTAGCCGGTGCTTTAGCTGCCCATAGAAGTGGGGTTTTAATCGCCCATCTTGAGTCTGGACTTCGCAGCAAAGACCGTGCAATGCCTGAAGAAACAAACAGAATTTTGATAGATCAAATATCTGACTTCCACTTTGTTACAGAAAAGTCAGGAATGGACAACCTACACGAGGAAGGATTGGTTTCTACGTCGGATGATCCTCAAATTTTTGTTGGAAACACGATGATTGATACTTTAGTCAAACACAGCAATGAAATAGAGTCCAGCCGAATTCTTTCTGAATTGAAGATGGACGATAAAAACTACTGCCTGTGTACAATGCATCGACCTTCCAATGTAGACAACATTGAGGGTGTGAACTTTATTCTCAAGATGCTGGAGGCGTTGGTGAAAAATTGTACCGTTGTATTTCCGATTCATCCAAGGTCTCGCATGAATATGGAGTCAATTGGGCTTTGGGATAAACTCACAGAAATAGAGGGCGTTGTAATTACTGAACCTTTGGGTTACTTTGATTTTCAAAAACTGATTAAAAATTCCGAGTTTGTTGTAACCGACTCAGGAGGCATACAAGAAGAGACTACATTTTGTAATATCCCGTGCATTACAATACGTGAAAACACTGAAAGACCTTTGACAATTGTCGAGGGAACCAACCACTTAGTGGGACGTGATTTACCCGCAATACTTCATGCTATAGAAAACCCCAAGACATGCGAAGCGCCCAAGCTTTGGGATGGATTTACCACAGAAAGGGTTGTTGCCAGCTTGCGCAACAGAGTGCAAATTGACTAGAAAAAGCGGACTCAGTTAATGCGCGTGTTAATTTGCAGGCAGCAATTTTCCTGAGACCTCACCGAAACCGATGGAGACACCTTTTTCTGATCTTTTAGAGCCTCTCATAGTAACTGTATCACCATCGTTAATAAATCTCCGATCTGTGCCATCAGGCATAGAAACAGGCTTGGTGCCTTTCCATGAAATTTCAAGCATGGATCCGAAAGAACCTTCTTCAGGTCCAGAAATGGTGCCCGATGCGATCATATCCCCCCCTCGAATATTGCATCCGTTAACTGTATGATGAGCGAGTTGTTGGCGCATATTCCAATACATGTGTTTGAAGTTCGATTTGCAAACGACTTTAGAATCACCATTCGGAGTCACAATTTCTACTTCTAGATCGATGTCATAATTAGAGTCTCCTGTATAATCAAGGTAGGGTAAAACTTGAGGGTCCTGAGCCGGACCAGGAATACGGTAAGGCTCAAGCGCATCAAGGGTGACAATCCAAGGTGAGATGCTGGAGGCGAAATTTTTACCTAAAAACGGTCCAAGAGGAATGTACTCCCATTTTTGGATATCACGCGCAGACCAATCATTGAATAGAACCAAACCGAAGATAAAGTCGTCAGCTTCATCTGTAGAAATTGGTTGGCCCAAAGATTTTCCTGGGTGGGTAATGAATGCCATTTCAAGTTCGAAATCAAGAAGTCGTGAGGGACCATAAACTGGAGGCTCTTCTTCTAAGGGCTTAAGCTGACCATGAGGACGTGTAACCGGAGTGCCGCTCACCACAATTGATGAAGCGCGTCCATGGTAAGCAACTGGCATGTGTTTCCAGTTTGGAAGAAGCGCATTTTCAGGATCACGAAACATTTTTCCCACGTTACGTGCGTGATCCTCTGAAGAGTAGCAATCAGTGTAATCCCCAACATTCACGGGAATATGCATTGTAACTATGCGCTGACTTATAATGCATACAGAATGCATCTTTGTTGCGTCACGCAGCTCCGAAGAATCATCTCGGAGCAATGAGCTTAAACGAGCACGCAGCTGACGAGTTGCTGATTTACCATGATGAATCAAGGAATTTAATGTAGAAGAAGAATAATCTGATTCCGCAAATGGCAAGTCGGGAGAAGTCGGAAGAAATCCAGCTTTATAAAGGGCAGAAAGATTGAGGACATGATCTCCAATCGCAACGCCTACTCTGGGAGTTACTTGATTCGTTGAGAAAATACCGAAGGGAAGGTTTTGAATGGGGAAATCACTATTTACTGGGATTTCTAACCAAGATTTAAGGGATGGGTTGTTTACTTCAATCATGACGCGAAATTACCTCAAGAAAGGCTGATAAACGAAGGAAGGTTTCAGTAGATTTGGTATACGTAAAAAGTACAATGGAAATTAACCTTGAAGAAGAGAACAAAGAGATACTTAGAAGGTACAGGGGATTGTTGCGTGCTGCGAACAACAGCAAAAGTAGAGAAGATAGAAAAAAGATTCGGAGGGCATTCGATCTAGCGCTTCAACTCCATTCTGATCAAAGACGAAAAAGTGGAGAGCCTTACATCTACCACCCCATCAGCGTGGCGAAAGTGGTGGCTGGGGAATTGGGATTGGACACCACTTCAATCGTGTGCGCTCTTCTACACGACACAGTTGAAGATACAAATTTAACCTTAGACGAGGTCAAGGAATTGTTTGGGGGAAAAGAACGAGATATCGTAGATGGACTGACGAAAATGAGTGGTGTTTTCGAGCCAGGGACAAGTGCTCAAGCGGAAAACTTTAGAAAAATGCTCCTCACCTTAAGCAGCGATGTAAGGGTAATTTTAATCAAACTTGCAGACAGACTGGACAATATGAGAACGCTTTCTCACATGAGGCAGGACAAGCAACAAAAAATCGCTAGTGAAACCCTCTACATGTATGCGCCACTAGCACACAGGTTGGGATTGCATGCGATAAAAAGTGAACTTGAGGATCTTTCACTTAAATATAAAGAATATGAAGAATATGATTTAATCAAATCACGGCTGAGAAAAACAAAGGCAGTTCGGGCTAGGTTTATTCGGAGCTTTTGCGCTCCGATTAGAAGAGAACTCGACGAGGCAGGGATTGAGTATGAAATTAAAGGGAGACCCAAATCTATTTTTAGCATTTGGTCTAAAATGGAAAAACAAAAAGTATCCTTCGAAGAGGTATACGATGTGTTTGCAGTCAGGATTGTAATCAACACAGAAAAGGCAAAAGAGAAAACAGAAATCTGGCGAGCATACTCAATTGTAACAGATTTTTACCAACCCAACCCAGACAGGCTCAGAGATTGGATTAGTTTACCTAAAGGGAACGGATACGAATCGCTGCATACCACCGTCATGTCACCAACCGGAAAGTGGGTAGAAATACAAATCCGAAGTAAGAGAATGGATGAAGTAGCCGAAAAAGGGTTTGCAGCACATTGGAAGTACAAAGAGGGAAACGGTGAAAGAGCTGGTGGCTCACAGATCGACAATTGGCTCGGACAAATACGTGAAATTTTAGAGAGTGGTGACGATGATGCGCTGGCATTTATCGATGATTTTAAAATGGACTTGAAGACGAAAGATATCTATGTTTTCACCCCCAACGGCGATATGAAAACCCTTCCGAAGGGAGCCACAACATTAGACTTTGCATTTCACATACACTCAAGGATAGGCTCTGAATGCATCGGAGGTAAAGTAAACCACAAGCTTGTTCCTTTGAGTTACGAGCTTAAAAGTGGGGACCAAATCGAAATAATCACATCTCGCAAACAAACCCCGAAAGAAGATTGGCTGGGCTATGTCGTGACAACCCATGCGAAGCAAAAAATACGACACAGTCTGAAAGAAGCTGAGAGATCTCTTTCGTTAGATGGGAAAGAGATATTTGCCAAATGGGCTAAAAAACACAGTGTTCTGATCACGGATGGAAACATTGAATCTCTTTTTAAAAAGCACAAATTCGACTCAGCGCAGGAGATGTTCTTTCGGATCGCCTTGGGCTCATTCGACTTGGATAAATTAAAGGGTTACAAATTAAAACAAGGGAAATTTATTTGGGCTAAAGGACGTGAAACAGCCCCATCTAAAAAAATTGTGGTTGCTGAAAAAGTCGTTCCAAACGCAAAGGATGACACTTTGCTAATCGGCGAGGACATGCAAAAACTTGATTACACTCTGTCCAACTGCTGCAGTCCAATTGCAGGTGACGATGTGTTTGGGTTCATCACAGTTAGCGGAGGAATTAAAGTACACAGGCAGAACTGCCCCAATGCAACAAATATGTTGTCTCGTTATGCCTACAGGATGATGAAGGCCAGGTGGTCAAACAAATCTGCAACTCAATTTGAAGTAAAGATTGCGTTTACGGGCATCGACGAAGTGGGGCTTGTCAACCAACTAACTGGCGTTATTTCTGACAACATGAAAGTAAATATGAAAGCCATTAGTATGGCATCACACGATGGGATTTTTGAAGGCTCCATTAAAGCTCTCGTGACAAACACATCACATTTGAAAGATTTAATGATAAAGTTGAAAAATGTTTCAGGAGTTCACACAGTAGATAGGGTAGACAAAGAGGTATAGACTACATTTGCGACTTCCCACAAGCTTATGTCAAGCGACGAAATATTTATACAAGCAAAAGATATTTTCGAGGTATACCTCGAACAAAATGGGCACCGAAAAACGCCTGAACGTTTTGCTATACTTGAAGAAATTTACACTTATCAAGGTCATTTCGCCGTAGAAACATTGTACGATAAAATGCAGCGTGGCGATTGCCGCGTTTCTAGAGCAACACTTTACAACACAATGGAACTGCTACTTGATTGCAACCTGGTTCGGAAACATCTGTTTGGAGAAAAAATTGCCCAGTATGAGAAGTGCCATAGGGTGCGACAGCATGACCATGTGATTATTGCAGATACCGGAGAGGTTATTGAGTTTTGTGACCCACGAATCCAACAAATTAAGGCTACCTTAGAAGAACTATTCGGCATTGAAGTGCTCCATCACTCTTTGAATATTTATGCGCGAAAGCGACAACAAAAACTGAAGCATGAAAGCTGATGTACTCTTAGGCCTCCAGTGGGGCGACGAAGGAAAAGGTAAAATCGTAGATGTACTAACACCTAGGTACGGGGTGATCGCAAGATTTCAAGGAGGTCCCAATGCCGGACATACCATTATTTTTGACGGTAAAAAGCATGTTCTTCATACAATTCCAAGTGGGATTTTTCACGACAAAATCTTAAATGTTGTAGGGAACGGTGTTGTTGTAGACCCTGTGATCTTTAAGAATGAAATTGAAGGGTTACTTGCAAGCGGTGTAAGCCCATTTGATGATCTTGTGCTTTCTCGAAAGGCTCACTTAATTATGCCTACTCATGGACTCTTAGATGCCGCATCTGAAATGTCCAAAGGCAAATTAAAAATCGGCTCTACATTAAAAGGCATTGGTCCAGCATATATGGATAAAACAGGACGAAATGGTCTAAGAATTGGGGATCTAGAGAGCCCTCATTTCCTGCAGAGATACACTTTACTTCGAGACAAACACCTTCATCTACTCAACCAATATCCAGAATACAAGTATGACCTAACGGAGAAAGAATCAAATTGGCTTGAAGCAGTAGAATATCTCAAGAAATTTAAATTGATCGACAGCGAGCACATTCTCAACAATGAACTCAAGGCAGGGCGGGGAATTCTTGCAGAAGGTGCTCAAGGGACCATGCTAGATGTTGATTTTGGAACCTACCCATTTGTCACTTCCTCAAACACGATTACAGCAGGAGCTTGCACCGGCCTTGGACTGCCTCCAAATAAAATTGGAGAAGTGTTTGGCATTTTTAAGGCCTACTGTACGAGAGTCGGGTCAGGTCCCTTCCCGACTGAACTTCTCCAAGAAACCGGAGAAAAGCTAAGAGCTGCAGGTAGCGAGTTTGGAGCCACAACCGGCAGACCTAGAAGATGTGGATGGCTCGATCTACCTCAGCTAAAATACGCTGTGATGGTCAATGGCGTTACACAACTCTGCATGATGAAGGCAGATGTCCTGGGAGAGTTTCAGGAGATCAAGGTTTGTACGCATTACATGCACAACGGGGAAAAAATAGACTACCTCCCTTATGGCATTACACCAGAAGAAGTACAACCTGTTTACAAAACATTTGAATGTTGGCCTGGAGACCTAACTGGGCTGAGAAATGTAGATGACATCCCAGCTTCACTGAACGCATATCTAAAGATGATTGAAAACGAAACTGGAGTTCCGATCTCAATCCTAAGTGTGGGACCCGATCGAGCGCAGACTTTGATTCTAAAAAATGACTTGAGAAACGATCAGCAATAGATATATTTATACTTTCAATAGGTTTAACAAAGAGATACTACAAAATTATTACAGATGATTTATTGGTTTACGGGTCAGCCAGGTCATGGTAAAACCACTTTAGCGAAAGCGTTGATATCTCAACTGAAAAGAGGAGGTTACAACCCGTATCACATAGATGGTGATGATCTTAGGAGTCTCACAACAAATAAAGACTATTCACGTGTGGGACGTGAAGCTAACATTCGTAAAGCTCAAAACATTGCTCATTACCTCCATGACCAAGGTGAAATTGTAGTCGTCTCACTTGTCTCTCCGTATCGTGAATTAAGGGAAGAACTTAAAGCTACCACAGAGGTGTGTGAAATTCTTGTTCACACGAAAGAAATAAGAGGAAGAGAAGATCGGCACGTTCTGGATTTTGAGAAACCCACATCAAATTTCATCGACATTGACACAACTGATTTTGACATCGAAGGTACCATTTCTTCTATTCTCAAAGTTTCACCAGTACCATCTAAAGAGCTGAAAACTTTAGACAAAAGAAAAACTTTAGCTGTTGATTTTGATGGGGTCATCCACAGATATAGCAAAGGCTTTCAAGGATTAGAAAATGCGTATGACCCTCCAATGGAAGGCGCTCAAGAAGTTCTTCAAAGACTCAAGGACCAAGGCTATGTTCTTAAAATCATGAGCTCTAGACCAGCCCTTGTGATTGAAGAGTGGCTAGAGAAATACAACATGACCAATTTGTTCGATGCTGTAAGCAACAACAAATTTGCCGCAACTGTTTATCTTGACGATCGAGGATTTCATTTCACAGACTGGGCAACAGTAGAAGAAAAATTAGCCGTACATCCAAAATTTGCTCAATAAATACAATGGACAATAAAATTTCTAAATTACGGCACATCGCAAAAACCATAACATGGAGAGTCATCGCATCTGTATCCACTTTTGCATTGGCATATCTATTCTTTGGCGACATTAGCAAAGCTACAGAGCTCATGGCTGTTGAAGTTGTTCTCAAAATGGCGCTGTACTATTTTCATGAAAGACTTTGGTTCAACTACGGAAATCTAGGTAGAAAAAAAAACATCAATGACTGAACTATACAATCTAGATCACCTCACAGAACTCGAGGCAGAATCTATTTTCGTGATGAGAGAAGTTGCCGCTCAATTTGACAGACCTGCGATTCTTTTTAGTGGAGGAAAAGACAGCATTGTGGTTACTCATTTAGCGATGAAAGCATTTGCTCCTGCTAGAATACCTATGCCTTTGGTTCACATCGATACCGGACACAACTTTCCTGAAACAATTGCCTTTCGGAACAATCTTATACAGGACATGGGCGCTAACCTCATCGTAGGAAGTGTTCAGGACACAATTAATCAAGGCAAGGTCCAAGAAGAAACAGGAAGCAATGCTTCTCGAAACAAGCTCCAAACAACAACACTCATTGACACCATAGAGGAAAACAGGTTCGATGCTTGCGTAGGAGGTGCTCGGAGAGATGAAGAGAAGTCTCGTGCAAAAGAAAGATTTTTCTCACACAGAGATGATTTCAGCCAATGGGATCCGAAAAATCAAAGACCTGAACTTTGGAATTTATTTAACGGAATGCATGCTCCTGGAGAGCACTTTAGGGTTTTTCCTTTAAACAACTGGACAGAACTTGATGTTTGGAATTACATCTTAAAAGAGAATATAGCACTTCCCAGCCTTTACTTCTCACACGAGAGAGAATGTATCAAGCGAGAAGGCCAGATTCTTGCAATGTCGGATTTTCTCAAACTTAGAGCGGGAGAAAAGCCTGAAATGATGCGCATCAGATTTAGAACTCTTGGCGATTTGACGATCACTGGAGCTTTTGAAAGTGAGGCAGATACGTTGGAAAAAATCATTGAAGAAGTTGCTGCAACAAGAATCACTGAAAGAGGAGGTAGAATGGATGACAAGAGGAGCTCAAGCGCAATGGAAGACAGAAAAAAGGACGGATACTTTTAGAGATTAACAAAGATGAGTAAAACAACTACAAACGGACTTCTACGCTTTACAACTGCTGGAAGTGTTGATGATGGAAAGAGTACTCTTATAGGTCGCCTCTTATACGATTCTAAAAGTATTTTCGAAGATCAACTCCAATCAATTAAAAACGAATCCACACAAAAAGGGATCAATGGCCCAGACCTCAGTCTACTAACGGACGGACTCAGAGCTGAGCGCGAACAAGGTATTACCATAGATGTAGCCTACAGGTACTTTGCAACTCCACGCAGGAAATTTATTATTGCCGACACGCCAGGACATATTCAGTACACTAGAAACATGGTGACAGGAGCTTCAACCGCTGACCTTGCTATCATCTTAATTGATGCTCGCCACGGTCTCCTTGAGCAAACGAACAGACATAGCTTTATTGCATCATTGTTAGGCCTGAGGCATTTGGTGGTTTGTGTCAATAAAATGGACCTTGTAGATTATGATGAAGCCAAGTACAAAGAAATTGTAAAAGAATACAAGAGTTTCAGTTCACGTCTAGATATTACAGACATCACGTTCATTCCAATAAGCGCGCTTTTAGGTGACAACGTGGTTGATAAATCAAATCAGATGAATTGGTATGAGGGCTCCACTCTTCTCCACCATTTAGAACATGTACATGTCGGTTCTGACAGAAACTTACAAGATTGCCGTTTTCCAATTCAATACGTGGTTCGGCCTCAAACAGATGAGCACAGAGATTTCAGAGGATATGCAGGGCGCATCGCTTCCGGAGTGTTTAAACCTGGAGATAAAATCCTTGCTCTTCCAAGCGGAAAAGAGTCAACAATTAAAGTAATAACTCTGGGTAATGAACAACTGAAAAGAGCCTTCCCTCCCCTCAGCGTCACCATGACGCTTGAAGATGACATCGACATTTCTCGTGGTGACATGCTTGTGAGGATGAACAATCAACCAGACGTAGTCAATGAATTGGACGCAAGAGTTTGTTGGCTGGGTGAAAAACCACTGAACACATCTTCGAGATTTATTCTCCGACATCTTACAAATGAAGTACAAGCAAAAGTAACAGAAATCCTTTACTGTATTGACATTAACACACTTCACAGAGATGAAGAAAATAAAATTGTTACAACGAACGACATCGCACGAATTAAAATTAAAACTGCCTCACCTGTTTTAACTGACAGTTATCGCAAGAATCGTACGACTGGAGCGTTTATCTTAGTGGATCCGAGCACACATTTAACAGTAGCGGCCGGCGTCGTTGGATGAATATAAAAGACTACACAACCGAAAATAACAAGCCCTTTCTTGACGTGTGCATATTTTTTATGGTGTTCTGTTTCTCGCTTACTCCGCTCACAGCCCAAACTGACACCACCTCCAATCTTTTACCAAAAAAAACGCGAATACACATTCTAGCAGCATCCGTTATTGAGCGAAACCCTCAAATTTCTGACGCATCACGACTGATTGGAAATGTTCAACTCGCATTCGATGACGCCATTCTTATGTGCGATAGCGCTTATCGGTTTGACGATGGCCGATTCGAAGTCTTTAATAACGTTGAAATCTCTCAAGCACCAGCCACAAAACTCAGGTCCAATTATGGCATTCTAGACCCTGTTTCTGGGACTGCAAATGTTAGCGGTGATGTGACTTTTAATCATGAAGAGCTTAAAATATCATGTCCATCATTAACATACAACTTAAATGAAAAACGTGTTTCATACAGTGTACGAGCAAATATTTATGAGGGAAGTCGACATCTGAGCAGCGATTGCGGCATTTACAACTCTATCACAAATAGATTGTACGCTGGAGGAAATGTTGAAATTGAAGACGAGAAAGACTACATTACATCTGACTCACTGTCTATTGATAGGAAAGGGAAAACACTTCGGCTGTATGAATTATCTCTACTTAAAATCGATGGTGCAACGATCCAGTGTGAAAAAGGAGAGTTCGACGGCAAAACTGGAAAAGGTTGGTTTTCTGGTCAAGCTTACCTCATGGACGATCAAGGAATCTTAGCTGGTGACAGTCTGTTTGTTAACAGAGATGATAATGAAGGTATGGCATGGGGAAATGTTATGATCAGTGACAGTTCAAGATCAATGAATGTCAAGGGTTCTTTTGCTTCCCGCTCAAAAAACACTGACTTGGTTACTGGGATTTCGAGTAAAATGGTCCAAATCGAGAATGTTGAAGGGGTCGATACGCTTAAAATGAAATCCCTCAAGCTAGAAAGAAAAAAAGAAATGATTTATGCATCGGGAGAAGTAGCCTTTACACAGGCAGCATTCTCTGGTCTAGGCGATTCGCTTTCTTGGAATACGAGACTGGACGAAATGTGGCTGTTGGGAAAGCCTGTTGTTTGGTCTGAGGAAGACGAAATGACAGGAGACACTGTGAAGATGATTCTCAAAGAAAATCAACCATACAAAATGCAATTGCTTGGAAATGCAAATGTACTTAGCCCTGCAAATGACTCTCTAGATCATGCAATATCAGGCAGAGATTTGTTCGCGTATTTTTCGGACGGAAAACTGTCAAGTGTTGACGTCATTGGCAACGGAACAGTGGAGTATTACGCAACTGACGAGTTAGATGAAATCAATTTAAATAGAGCAACATGTTCACAAATTCAAATGCGATTCGCAAATGGAAGAGTGACCAAAATCATTCTTTTGGGATTGCCTGATGGAAAATTTAATCCCTTAGAAGATCATGAAATCTCGAAAGCAAGAAGGGTTAAACCTCAAATGTAGCCAATCGACTTTTACCAAATTTTTAACTAAAGAGTGGGAAAGTTGACATCTTAGCATTTACTTTCTTTCCGATATTCGCAAGAACAGCATCGTCTTCATGGTTTAAAATAGCCTCGTCCATCCATGCAACAAGGAGCTCCATGTCTGATTCTACAAGGCCACGAGTTGTGACGGCTGGAGTTCCTATTCGCATCCCAGATGTGACAAAAGGGGATCGAGTGTCAAATGGAACCATGTTTTTATTGACAGTAATATCGGCTTTTCCCAACGCTATTTCGGCTGCCTTTCCAGTGATGTTTTTATTTCTGAGATCAATGAGCATGAGGTGATTATCGGTGCCTCCTGAAATCAAATCATAACCTCGGGCAACAAAAGCGGAAGCCATTGCTTGTGAATTCTTTACAACCTGCAAACAGTATTCACGAAAGGAAGGTTTCAAAGCCTCACCAAACGCAACAGCTTTTGCAGCAATCACATGTTCTAGAGGCCCACCTTGCATCCCTGGAAAAACACCGCTGTCAAGAATCGATGACATCGGGCGCACAACTCCTTTCATTGTCTTTCGCCCCCAAGGGTTGGGGAAATCTGTGCCCATCATAATCACGCCACCTCGAGGCCCACGCAAAGTTTTGTGGGTGGTTGTTGTTACAACATGACAATGAGGCAGAGGATCTACAAGTATTTTAGAGGCGATCAGGCCCGCAGGATGGGAAACATCTGCCAGCAAGATGGCACCCACACGATCTGCAATTTCTCGGAACTTAGCATAATCCCAATCCCTTGCATAGGCAGAGGCTCCACAAATTATCATTTTTGGTTGTTCGCGTTCGGCAACTTCAGCAACTTTGTCCATATTGACTCTCCCAGTTTCCTGATCTACTCCATAAAAAACTGGATTGTACAGTTTGCCACTAAAGTTAACAGATGAACCGTGCGTTAAATGACCCCCATGAGAAAGATCAAACCCGAGAATTGTATCTCCCGGCGAAAGACATGCAAGCATAACAGCAGCATTAGCGGACGCTCCAGAATGTGGTTGAACGTTCGCCCAAACAGCACCAAAGAGGTCACAAACTCGATCAATCGCAAGTTGCTCAACGCCATCGATAAATTCGCAGCCTCCATAATATCTTTTCTTAGGCAATCCTTCAGCATACTTATTTGTAAGAATCGATCCTTGCGCTTGCATGACGCTCTCACTGGCATAGTTTTCTGAAGCAATGAGTTCTGCTCCATCTTTTTGACGCTTGGCTTCACTGTTGATCAGAGATAAAATAGCAGGGTCTGTTAATCTTAAGGGCATGTCTTCAATATTTGTAAGGCAAATGTAGTGATGGTATTCCCTTTTTAAATCAATACGAACTAAATTGCATATATGAAAAATTCAATTACAATTTTATGTGTTTCGGTTGCAATGATTGTCTCAATTTTTGCTTTCAACACCCCTTCTTCATCATTTGAATACATGGCGTTTACAACTGTTGAATCGATTGTTCCTGGGGGTGCAGGTCGTAGCAGAATGCTTATAGACGCTGGCGATGGTAATCTCGATGAACAGAAAATGAGGAACCTTTACTCTGTCGTGGGAATTAAGATGGAGAACATCTTCGAAAATGATCAAAATGTAGTCTCTACATTAAATGAATTAAGCAATGAAGGTTGGGAACTTGCATTTACAAATACCGGCGTTCAATCTCCTGACGAAGGGAGAAATGGAATTTACTGCACCCGATACATTTTACGAAGGGTTAAATAATTTGCTTCATTCTTCATGCGTTTGTCATTCTTACTCTTTGCTTTATCTGCTTTTTCAGTATGCAGCTCGTGTTCAAACTCTATGGCACCAATGAATGACTCAACGACTTTTAAGCATACAAATGAGCTTATTAACTCATCAAGCCCCTACCTTCAACAGCATGCTCATAATCCAGTGGACTGGATGCCATGGGGAGATGAAGCTTTTGACAAAGCTGCGAAAGAAGGGAAACTGGTTTTTATAAGTGTAGGATACAGCGCTTGCCATTGGTGTCATGTTATGGAGCATGAAACCTTTGAAGATGAAGGAGCCGCAGATTATATCAATGAACACTTTGTGAGCATTAAGGTTGACCGAGAAGAAAGGCCTGATGTTGACGCAGTGTATATGAACGCTGTGCAGTTGATGACTCGCAGAGGAGGTTGGCCCCTCAACTGCATTGCACTTCCTGATGGAAGACCTGTCTTTGGAGGGACGTATTTTCCAAAAGCTACATTCATTGAAAGTCTGAAAGACGTTGTCAACATCAAGGTGAGTAACCTTCAGAAATTAGAGCAGTATGCAACTCAACTCTCAAAAGGAGTAGCATCTTCTGATCTTTTGGTTGCCCCAACAGAAGGTTTAGCCAAAGATGCAGGAGGATTCGTTTGGTCTCGACAGGAAAGGAATAAATTCGGCTCAGATCTAGACACAAAAGTTGATGACTGGAGAAGATCTTGGGACAGAGACAAAGGCCTTTCAAAAGGAGCGCCCAAGTTTCCCATTCCAACCAATTTAGATTTCCTGCTCCATTACGGCATCGTCAGAAATGACAAGGACGCGCTGGCTCAAGTGCGGCTTACATTAGACAACATGGCACGAGGTGGAATATATGATCAGGCGGGGGGGGGTTCTCCCGATATAGCACTGATTCAGATTGGAAAATTCCCCATTTTGAAAAAATGCTCTATGACAACGCGCAGTTGTTAACGACATACTCTAATGCATTTAAAGTCTTTTCAGAACCCAGATATAAAGAGGTCGTACTAGGAATCATTGACTTTATTAAACAAGAACTTGATGATCCTTCGGGGGGATTTCGCAGTGCCTTAGATGCTGACAGCGATGGCGTCGAAGGAAAGTATTACGTTTGGAATGAAAGTGAATTGGCGCTTGCGCTTGCGCCTGAAGATTTACAAATCGCATTGATTGTTTATGACATCAACGGCAGATCGCAATGGGAAGATGGGCACAGTGTGTTAATGCGTTGGGAAAATGATGAGGATTTGTCCGAATCTTTGGGGCTTAACACGCTGGAGTTCCGAACCAAACTTAAGACGATTAATCGTGTTTTATCAAACTACAGAGACGGGAAAAACGCAGCGGGCAAAACGAAGCACATACCCAGGGTAAAGCCCGGATTAGACGATAAAATTTTAACCTCTTGGACTTCGCTGACTGTTAGTGGATTGTGTGATGCTTACAGAACATTCGGGAATGAAGAGCATCTGCATCGAGCTGAAAAAGCAATGAACTTTATTTTAACATCTGCGAGGAAAACAGACGGTTCATTGTTTCATGTATACCATGAAAAAGATGGGGCACATATCAATGGGTTTCTGGAAGATTATGCCTTCACAATATCTGCATGCATTGATCTGTACGAATCAACTTTTAATCCTGATTGGCTGATTGAAGCCAGAGCATTGTCACAAATCAGTTTCGATAAATTTTACGATACGAACACGGGCGTATTTTGGTACACCTCAAATGAGGAAAAAGAACTGTTTGCAAAAAAGCAGGAGAATGACGACAGTGTAATTCCGTCTTCAAATTCAACAATGGCAGACAATCTTTTTCGTTTGGGCCGACTTGACTCTAAATTTAATTGGATCGAGTGTTCAGACAGAATGTTAATCTCAGCATGGGAAAACAACGACAACATAAGAAGGTCTTCAAATTGGGGACAGGTTTTACTAAAGCGAACACTGCCCTTTTTCGAAGTTGCCATCTCGGAAGATGATTCAGAGTTGATGAAACAAACGAGACGGGAATTGGATTTGAAATATCAGCCTCAAATAATCTTGGCGGGAGGATTGAATTTACCCGGCCAACCAGAGTTTTTGAAAGGAAAATACCCCGTTTCGATTGATCAACAATCATTGACACTGTTTTTTGTGTGTGAAGAAGGTTCCTGTAACCTTCCCGTGGAATCACTTCTTGAAGTTAATAACTTACTCAAGGTCGGACACAGAGATTGATTTGTGTACTAACTTGTGCGTTGTATGATTAATCATGTTTCATTCTGTGCGAACATCATTAAACTTAAATCTTCTGGCTTTATCCCAGAAGTAGGGTTAATATTAGGATCCGGATTAGGATCCTTCGCACAGCAGGTTGAAGTTACCTCAAAAATTTCATTTGAAGATTTGCCCGGATTCCCGAAAGCTGGAGTTGGTGGGCATGCAGGCCAATTAATTTTAGGATACGTTGAAGGCACAAAAGTGGCCATCCTTCAGGGAAGATCTCATTATTACGAGCATGGAAAAGCGGATGCAATGTCCGTAGCGATACGTACATTAAAAGAAATCGGATGTGAGTCACTTGTATTAACAAATGCAGCAGGGGCCATCAATAAAAACGTAAAACCAGGCGATTTAATGCTGATCACAGATCACATCAATATGACCGGAGTTTCACCCCTTTTTGGAGAAACTGGAAACGACCGATTTGTTGATATGTGCAATGCATACAACTCTGAGCTTTCAAATAAAATGCGCTCAGCAGCTGCAGAAAACAACATCAACATCTCAGAAGGGGTTTATGCATGGTGGTGTGGCCCTCAGTTTGAGACACCAGCTGAAATCAAAGCTCTTGGAATACTGGGGGCAGATGCTGTTGGGATGTCTACCGTACCAGAAGTAATCGTAGCTAGATACGCCAGAGTGCCATTGTGTGCATTGTCAATCTTAACAAATTATGCAGCAGGCATTGGTGATGTGACACTTTCTCACGAACAGACCCTGCTCATTGCAAAGCAAGCTGAGCGCTCAGTAACATTGATTCTGAATTCTTACTTAAAATCATTTTCCCATGCAGACTGATCAATTGGAAAGAAATCCTGGCGTGGAGTTCCAACAGGAGTTGTTTTGCGATATTAAGATTAACCGCAGTGCGGTTGAACAGCGATGTTCTGAATACGGTAAAAGAAGAAGTATAAAAAAAGAAAATCAAGCAGCCTGGCTTTTAAAGGTGCTAACGTTAATTGATCTGACAACTCTCACTGGTGATGACACCAATGCGCGAGTAAAAAGACTTTGCCGAAAAGCGTTAAATCCCATTAATAGCATTTTAAAATCCAAACTTTCCATTGACTCTTTAAACATAAAAACTGCGGCCGTCTGTGTCTATCATGAGATGCTAGGTGAAGCTTCCAAGCAATTAAAATCTTCAGGGGTTCATCTTGCGGCAGTTTCTACTGGCTTTCCTGCGGGCCTCTCCCCTCTACCTCTTAGAATCGAGGAAATAAAATACTCCGTAGCAGCAGGCGCAGATGAAATTGATATTGTCATTTCACGTCGGCACGTACTCGAGGGCAATTGGAAAGCGCTTTATGAAGAAGTCAAGTTGTTCCGAAAAGCTTGTGGCAATGCGCACCTTAAAACAATACTGGCAACTGGTGAATTGGGCAACCTAACCAACATCGCAAAAGCCTCTCAGGTATGCATGATGGCAGGTGCAGATTTCATCAAAACATCTACAGGAAAGGAACCAACAAATGCTACACTTCCCGTGAGTTTAGTTATGGTGAGAATGATTCGTGACTACCACGAGAAAACTGGTTATAAAGTTGGATTCAAACCAGCAGGCGGAATTAGTGATACGAAGACTGCTTTACAGTTCATGACATTAATGCAAGAAGAATTGGGTCGTCGATGGCTGGAGCCCGATCTATTTAGATTTGGAGCTTCAAGTCTTTTGGGAGACATCGAACGCCAACTTGACCACTTCACCAGTGGACATTACTCTGCAGCCTACAGACATCCAATATCATAACCTTTAGAAATAGATCAGATGAAATTAGACAAATCATTCGAAAAACTAGAGTACAGTAAAGCTCTTGAGAGCGACAAAGAAGCCATGCAATGGCTTTCAAAAAACGACCATCGCTTTGGCCAATTTATTGGAGGGGAATTTCTTTTGAAAAATAGCTCAAATACAATTGCTGTAACAAACCCTGCAGACAACATCGCATTGGCGAGCATCGAAATTGCGGACAAGAAACTGATCAATGCTGCCATTAAGTCTGCTAGGGAAGCACAAGCAAAATGGTATAAATCGGGTGGGCACGCAAGAGCAAAAGTTCTTTATGCATTGGCCAGACTGATTCAAAAAAACGCAAGGATTATTTCTGTTCTTGAAACCTTAGACAATGGGAAGCCTATTCGTGAATCACGTGACGCTGATATACCCCTTGCAGTAAGGCATTTTTACTACCATGCAGGATGGGCACAACTTCAGGCGACTGAATTAAAAGGGTCCGAGCCCGTAGGTGTCGTTGCACAAATAATACCTTGGAACTTCCCTTTTTTAATGCTCGCATGGAAAATTTCACCTGCGTTGGCTATGGGAAACACTGTTGTCTTAAAACCTGCTGAGAACACACCACTTACTGCTATGTTTTTTGCGGAACTGTGTCAAGAAGCAGGAGTGCCGGCTGGAGTCATCAACATCATTAATGGCGCAGGAGAGACAGGAGCAGAACTGGCGGCACATCCACATGTAAACAAAGTTGCTTTTACAGGATCAACTGCTGTAGGTCGAGCCATACGTAAATCAACTGCCGGCCAAGGAAAAAAGCTGACTCTTGAACTGGGTGGAAAATCCGCGTTTGTCGTTTTCGAAGATGCTGATTTGGACTCTGTTGTAGAAGGTGTGGTAGATGCGATCTGGTACAATCAAGGTGAAGTTTGCTGCGCTGGATCAAGACTCTTGGTTCAAGCAGGTGTTGAAGATAGGCTTGTGAAAAAGCTCAAGGCTAGAATGGCGAATTTAAAGTTTGGCAATCCCCTAGACAAATCAATAGATATAGGCTCGTTAGTTAGTTCTCAGCAATTTGCTCAAATGTCGAAAAAAGTAGAAGAGGGTTTGAAAAGTGGAGGTGAATTGTTTTCACATGAGGAGCCTGATGCACGATGCAATTACTATCCACCAACTCTCATCACAGATGTTGATTCTTCTCACCCCTTGGTACAGGAAGAGGTTTTCGGACCTGTCCTTGTTGTGAGCAGTTTTAGAACTCAGGAGGAAGCCCTGAAACTTGCAAACAACACAAGATATGGACTCGCTGCAAGTGTCTGGAGTGAGAATATAAATCGTGCGATGCATGTTGCACCAGAACTGATTGCAGGAGTGGTTTGGATTAATTGCCACAATAAGTTTGATGCTGCATGTGGATTTGGTGGAGTGAAAGAGTCTGGCTACGGAAGAGAGGGCGGAAAAGAAGGCCTGTATGAGTACCTTAAACCACTCAAGTCTGAATACCAAAGTTCTATTTTACCTGTTCGCACAAACGGCTTAGCTACGAAACATGAAATCGACAAAACACTTAAGTTTTACATCGGAGGCAAACAAACAAGACCAGATGGGGGCAACAGTTCTAGGGTTCTAAATGCTGATGGAAGTACTGCGGCTGTAGTTGGGTTGGGAAATCGGAAAGACATAAGAAACGCTGTAAGTGCTGCAACAAAAGCTCGAAATTGGAGTGGAAAATCGGGGCACCTAAAAGCACAAATACTGTACTTTTTTGCTGAAAACCTCTCAAATAGAAAAGACGAATTTGTTGCTCGACTGCAAACAGGTTGCGGAAGTACCAAAAAGGAAGCTCAAACTGAGTTTAATGAAACTATATCTAGACTCTTTAGCTATGCAGCTTGGGCAGACAAATATGATGGTGCTGCGCACAACGCTCCCTACAGAGGTGTTACACTCGCTCTGCCAGAGGCAATAGGCGTGATCGGAATCATCGCTCCAGACGAACAGCCATTGTTAAACGCTATATCCTTAATTGCACCCGCTGTTGCAATGGGTAACTGTGTGGTTTTTGTCGCTGGAGAAAGACACTCTAATATCGTTCTTGAGTTGGTCTCCGTCATGGAAACCTCTGACATTCCAGGCGGAGTCATTAACATCATCGCTGGAGAGAAGAAAGATTTGGCTCCTCACCTAGCTGGGCACGCTGAAGTTGAATCTGTCTGGGCTTGGGCAAATAAAGACATTGTTAAAGAAGTTGAAACCCTGAGCGCTGAAAATTTAAAACGCACTTGGTGCCATGAAAACAACGACAGAAACTGGATGAAAACCTCCGAGTGTGAAGGGGTCGAGTTTCTAAGACAGGCAACTCAGGTAAAGAACATTTGGACCCCATATGGAGATTGATTGATGGCATTATTAAACTATCTACCTCAGGAATTAATTCGCAAAAAACGCGATGGAAAAACGCTTACAAATTCTGAAATAGCATTCGTAGTTCAGGGAATGACCGATCTGAGTTTTAGCGATTCTCAGCTTGCCGCATTTGC
>MDSY01136293.1_pt1 | contig 19795 bp, 15 predicted proteins | sample 811131 | NCBI WGS metagenome assembly MDSY01 (sample SAMN05326643, study PRJNA326480) | marine metagenome | isolation source: seawater | place: Atlantic Ocean: South West | collected 2010
ACAAAGTCACGTCGCGAGATTGACAAGAATTTACTGGCCGGTGATTCCACGCGATTCCTGTTGACAGTGAGGTACGCCGCATCAAACTGCGCGGTCATCGCCAGATAATTCCGGTACCGCTCAGTGGATGCCCACGCCAGGAAAATGGCGAGTGTCCCTGCTAAAATATCGCCCTGGCCGCCGCACCTCCGCGGCGAGCCGCTTTCGGAATTCCCAAACCAACCGAGCGCGTGTTTCAATTTTGTTTTGCGGCGTTCGTATATAAATTCACTTAGTTTGTTCACGTCGATACCGCGATTGACTGGAAGTGCACCAGGTAACATAATTCCCAAGCGTTCGTCCGCGGCGCACACCCCGACGTCTGTATCTCCCTTGGAAAGCACGCCGACGCCGCCCAGCGCCACACTTAGATCCTCGGCGAGCTTCCCTCTATACCGGAGACGCTCGTCGTGAGAAGCCTCCAACTGCGTCTGCTCGACATCCCTTCCCAGAACCGTTTTGACCAGCCTGCTGAATTCGTTCGCGTTCGGCGTGAGCACCGCGTTTGGATTGCCCTTGACCAGCTCTGGGTCGTTCGCGACGAGGAACAAGCCGTCCGCGTCGACGACCAAGGGGATCTTTTGTTCGTGCGCGAGCCTGAAAAAATTAACCACTTGCTCTTGAACGACCTCGTCTCGCCCCAGACCCGGCCCTATCACGATCGCGTCTACGCTGGACAACCACCGGTTAGTTTTGCTGACGGTGTCTTTCACTAGAATGTGTCGTCGCGCGCTCGTGTTTTGTGATGGTAGGTCGTCCGTTTCAATTAAATAGGGATGCACGATGATATCGGGGGAATACGTTTTAATTACGGAACTCGCTCCTTTTGTGCAGAAAACGTGAACAAGGTCCGCGCCGGTTCGTAAAGCGGAGATGGCGGCGAAATACGGCGCCCCGGTGTACTCCGCGCACCCACCGATGACCGCAATTCGACCTGCGTTTCCTTTCTTGTTATTGCCGTGGGGAGTTAACCCCGGGACGAACCGTTTCCTAGGTTCGCACTCGACGTCCACGTCCTCTCGGCTTGCAATTTTTCTCAAAGGCGTGTCTAAAGAAAATGGCTCCACAATCGACGTCAACTCCAACGAGCGAACCGCCCTCGACTCCAACTCCAGCGAGCGAAACACGCGATACAAAGGTTCCGACGGGTGGCTTGCGTCGACGTTTGGAGTACCCGCTGCCGTGTTGGCGTCGTCCCCGTGTTCAACATCGAGGCTTGTCGCCACGCGGCCTCGTTTCCTGCTTCGTTGTCGCTTGGGTATCCTGGTTGTCGTGGGGAAGAGCTTCGAGGGTTGGAAAAATCGAGAATGACAGAAACTGCCAAGCCGAAACGCGGGACGTGCTACGCCTCCGACACAGGGCATGCGCTGACTCCCGTCGATGGTGTCGCGTGACCACAGGCGTGAGGTCCTCCGAACACACCGCCAGCAACGACCAGAGGAGCGCGCGTTGAGGACTAACTCGCCACTTTTCTCGGGATGGCTCAAATAACAAACTTTGGATCGCGTGACTTGGCACTTTGAAATAACGCGACTGTCTGTACGGTGGCCACTCCACACGGCGCGGCCGCCTTGGCCGGAGTTGGGTTGCACACGCGCGTTCCCGTGTCAGTGCGATCGGAATCGAGCGCGCACCGATCGGTGACTGATTGTTGATACGACGATCGCGGTGTGGGCACGCGATCGACCACAACGCGTCCCTGAAAACCAAACGCGTCCACAAAACCATGGCATCGACCAGCGCCGAGTCCAACGGCATGTCCGCACCCCCCGAAAGCGAACTGCCGATTTACAAAACCTGGCAAGGGAACGACGTACGTACCAGTTACTTTTGTGACGATACTGAAGACACTGAAGATACGAAAGCGAGACAGTAGCATCACAAGCAGGACAGCCACCATCATCACAGACATCAAAGTCTCGCATTCGAAATATTCTTTCGCTGACATTTCTTTTCCATTCGTCTCAACCCCCTCAAACCCTGCAGCGCTTCTACTGCGACGGCCGTTGCATGACCGGCCCGAGCCCTAGCAACTTGTTCGGCACGTTTTGCATCGTGATTGTTCCGAGTGTTATTTTCAACGTGTTAGTGGTGCCTGATGTGGCGGACGCTACTCATGTAATCGTGTTGGCGATTGGGATTGCGTGGCCGCTTTGGTGTCTCATAAATTTACTCGCCACCGGCACCTCGGACCCGGGCATCGTCAAGCGACAACCCAAACCCCCCCCCACGCTGGATGGCAGGGTACGGCCGAGGTACAAGTCAGTCATGTTACCAGGTACAGGAGGAGTACCTAGCATTTCAGGGGTTAATAACTCAGGAAACAATACCTCGGACGAAAAGCAGGTCACTGTAAAGTGGAACGACACCATCAATTCGTACCAACCCCCTAGGGCCCATCACTGCTCCGCGAACGATGACTGCGTGGATAAGTTCGACCACCACTGCCCGTGGGTCGGGACGACGATTGGAAGGCGGAACTACCGAACGTTCATATTCTTCGTGTTCGGGACCACGATTTTGTGTGTGTATGTGATTGGTATTTGTGCTTATCAGATCAAGCTCAAATACGATGAGCGTTCTTCTGGAACCAGAAGAGTTTTAAACGCGATTGGAGATGCCCCCGCAGCATTTGTCATCCTAGTACTAGCCTTCCTCGGGTTCTGGTTCGTCGCCATTCTTTCCGGGTTCCATAGCTACTTGATTATCACTAATCAAACCACGTATGAGAACTTCCGGGACGGGTACACCTGGGCAGAGAACCCGTACAACAAGGGCGTGGTTGGTAACTGCTGGGAAGTTTTTTGCTTGCCGACGCAGAAAAGTCGGTTCGCATTTACGAAGAGTGCAAGTCAACAGCCTCCTGATTTGGAAGCCGAAGCGGAGGCGGAGGCGGAATGGCGGAAGCGGGAGAAGAGACGGGCGGAGCGGGAGGAGAGGCGGCGGAAGGAAGCGCAGGAAGCTTCGAGTGTTGGGGAAGGGGATGTGGAGTTGGGCGAGGTCGATACCGGTACTAAAAAATCAAAAACGAAAATCACGAAAAAGGAAACTGACAAGAAGAAAGACTCCAACACTATTTCAAAGGCGGCCTCCAGTTCGTCCGGCGCTGGTGGGGTGATGAAGGCGCTGGCGACGGGAAAAGCTTCCCTGGATGATGTCAAGGTGGTGGTGGACGAGGAGAGCGGGTACGAGGGTGACCGCGACCGGACCCCAAAAGCCAGGGACGAGAAGGAGTAGGAGAATAGGGTGTACTCAACTGTTATTATCGAACGCACGTTTTCTCAAAGTCGTTTATTAGTCTACTGGTCAAAGCCGAAGTACTCTCTGTATGCACCTTGAATCGTGAAGGGCTGTTGCCTTATTTCGGGCTCGGGTTTGATGTCGGGCTCTTGTTTGATCTCAGGCGAACTCTCGGGCTCGCGCATGATTCGATTTGAACTCGGCGGATCCGCGAGAGCCGGTTTGCACTCCGCGCAGTTGCTTTTCTTCTTGCTGTGAGGGCAGCCGCTGCACACGACGCAGTCATATTTCACCTTCCCGTGAGGGCAGGCGCTGCACACTGCACAGTTGTACTTCACCTTGCCGTGAGGGCAGGGCTTGCACTCCGCGCACCAATGTTTCACCTTGCCATGCGGACACGGGTTACACTCCTTGCACCTGTCTTTCCGCCTCACATGCGAGCACCGTTTCTGCCCCCCCATACTTCACCTCCGCGAGCGCTTACGTCTGCGCTCCGCGCGCCACGACGTGCGAATACCGGAGTCATAGCTTTTGAGGCGACGTTTGTTCCGAGAAAAGTGCCAAATTTTGCTTTTTCAAGACTTGCGCTCACATCCTTCCTCTCATTGCTCCGCGCCGCGGCTTTCCCGCGGCGCCCGATCCGGGATGGCGGCCGCCGCCCCCGCGCCGCTCCCCCCCATCCCCCCCCCGTCCCCGCGATCCCCCACTTGATTCTGGGAAGTTTAAGATACACGGTGGCGTGGGATCTGGTGGCGAGCATTTTTCTTCTCATAGTTTGGTATTTCGGCGGGCGTTTAGAATCCTACTGGCTTTCGTATACTTCACGGAGGGGCACACGACAAACGAGACAAGGGAACAACACATTTGATTCCTCTCCAAAGCTACGAAACAAGCGCATGTCTCAACTCCTCTCCGTTTGGCGCACCAGTCTCACCGAAATCACGATACGGTGCGGTTCAGATGCGCGAGATTATTTGCAAGTACAAAAGTTGTGCCTCATCGCGTTGTTCGTCGCCGCAATTCCAGGCGCCTGCGTTCTACTTCCAGTCGCGATCAAACTCGGAAAGAAAAACGGCGCGTGGAACACGATGAGAGAAAACACTAGGGGTGACGGTTCACATTCTGGATATACCTCGCATCACCAATCGTATGGGCAAACCGTGATCAACGGCGACGCGCAGTGGTTCGCACAAACGACTATACACCACTTCCCGAACGAATCGCCGTTCCTGTGGCTAGCGGTTCTTACCAGCATAATAACCCTAATCGCAATCGAAACCGTGGCGGATACGATTCAAAACACGCTTGTGAGGCACCGGTTCGTGTCCGCTGAGCTCGGCGCGTCCATCGCGGGGTCGACGTTGATGTTGCGGCGGGTACCGAGGGCGGTGTGTTTTAATCCCAAGAGTTTGAAGCGAGCACTGAGCGCGCGGTTCCCGGGTCGAATATATTCAGTGGTGGTTCCCCTAGACGGAACTGAAGCGAAAGCGCGACGGAAGGTAGCTGTGATGCGGGCTGCGGTGAGTGCCGCGAGATGTGAAGCGGCACGCAGAAGAGCTGGCTCGCATCAAAGAGCGTCTTCAAGTGCCAGACTAAACACTCAGGGTACCACTGGGTTCGAACAGCTCACGCAAAACTTACTAGTTGCTGATGACTCTAACAACAGCGATTCCTTCTATGACTCCAAGGTCACGGCCGCGCTGCGAAACTCCCTAACCGCGGAGAACGACCTATCTCGATTAATCGCGCTAAGAAAAGAAAAAGGAACCTTCACGCCGAATCCGGGGTGTTGCTTCGTGGTGTTCAAGGATCCGCTGACGGCGCGGCGAGCTTTGAAAGCGTTGAGGCCTAGTGCGGTCGGAACGCTTCTTTCTTTCCTATCGCCGGCGCTTCCGTTTTACGTGTTGAAAAAACTAGGACCTAAGTTCAAAGCGGGCGTTGATATGGACAACGACGGGGGGGGGGACGAGACCAGAGACAGCACGGCGCAAGGTCTTGACGTCGTTCCATCTGAAGGCGAAAACTCCGAAAGCGTCGACGGAAGCGACGGAACTCCGCAGCGAGCGGTTTCTCCCTCCCCAGACGAACCGAGGTCTTCATTTTCCCCCTCAAGACGCTCGCCCAACATGGATACAATCAAAGGAAGCTTCGCGAGCCAGGCCAGGGAACGACGGGAACGGAACCAAGAAGCCAGGGAAAGCAGAGGCTTCGATGTGCTAACGGAAACATTGCTGGAGGTTCGAGGGAACGATGGAGAAATAAACGATGACGGTCCTAGTACCAGCTCATCTCCGCATCTGTTCTTCACCCCAGGTCTCAACCCACACACAAACCACAAAATGCCCCGCGCAGTTGCCCTAGCAATAGGCTTCGGAGTGCACCACTGGCGCGTGGACCACGCCCCCCCCCCGAGCGGCATTCTGTGGGACAACGTCGGCGTGACGCCCGGAACGCGATTTCTGTTAGCGTGCCTTGTGAACTTGGGCGTTTTTCTCGGGCTGGTGTTCATGTCCTCCCCCCTGGCGGTCTTCTCCTACTGCGGCGAGGTCGCGGCGAGTTTGGACCCGCAAATCGACTGGAGGTGGACCGCGTGGCTGAATTGGGCCACGAACAAAGGAGGCCCAACCGCGGGGCTACTGTTCCAGTTCATTCCCAATATCCTGACGCTGGTGACGATTTATCTACTAATACCAAAGGCGCTTGAAAAGACAACTTTACTCGAGAAACACTTAACCCGATCCGGCGCATTGAGAAGCCTAGTCAGCAAAGAATTCTGGTACTTTTTGATTAACATTCTACTGTTACTAGCGTTAGGGAAAGCGGCGCTGTCCGCGGTGGTGGAGCAAATCAGGGAGTGCCAGTGGCACAGCGTGCGGGACGCGTGCGAATTGAAATTTATAAAAATCCTTGGGGAAAGCTTTGTCGCAGAAGCGGCGATGTCGCTGTGCGGGTTTTTAGTGAGTTGTTGTACCATAGGGCCCGCGTGGGAGTTGTTGTCGCTGTTCTCGTGGATCGCGGAGGTTGCGTGGGACCAGAAGGTGAAGAGGGACAGGGAGGGGGCTATGGGTAGTTGGGCTATGGGTAATTACCCTGAAGGTGTTGAGTTGAGGGATGGCAACGACGCCATAGGAACGCCCCAACAAGTCACTCCTCGTCGAAGTGACACGAACTCGTTCGCCAACGCCACGCCAGGGCCGTCACACCGACAACCTCTCAATGGTTGCATTCTACACCCTTCCCCAAATCCAGCATTAGCGAAACGCAAGTTCTCAAAGCGGAAACCGGTGTTTGATTTACCGGGGCAGCACGCGTTCAACGCCACGGTGTTGGCGTGCACCGTAACGTTCGCGAGCTTAGCGCCTGTTTTGTTACTTCCTGGAATGGTCTTCTTCGCCATCCGGTACTTCGTGCACAAGCACAACTTGCTGTGCTTGCACCTAGACGCGGTGGCGGGGGCGGGGGAGAGTTCGGATTTGTTCGGATCGGGAGCTGGTGGGGTGGTGCATTCGAATGACGATGGATCGTATGAGTCTATTTCGTATGAGCAAATAGACTCAACAAACGCAAACAAGCACGAAAACAGTAAAAAAGCTTCCGACGGTCGGCTGCTCGCCACTGTGGTGAAAACCATACGGGTCAGCGCGCTGCTCCACGCCACGGTGATGGCTGCGTTTCTGTATATTCGGGGTACCTCGGCTCAAAAGAGCGTGCAGTGCGTGTTGTGGGTCGCGGTGGTGTGTAGGAGACGCGTTGAGCAGGTGTTTCATGGAACAGGTAGGGGGAGGAACGGCTCAAACCCTTCTATTTTCACGAATAATTCTCAAGCCGCCGACGACGCGGTTCACAGGGGCGGTCATTTTCTTCACGCCGGCGCGGGGGTTGTCGCCTCCGAAGCGGTGCTCGGTGGCATCACTGATACCCAAACATCCCTGGACACGGACCCTTCGATTTTAAACGAACATACTCGGTACAAAGGGCCTTTCGTGGATCGCGGCGTCGGAGAAGAAGCGCACGTCAACTCGCGCTAGGGGAGGATAGAGTTGAGGTAGGATTCCTCAGAGGATTCCTGAAATGCTCAAAAAGAATCAGAAAGATAGACGATAAATGTGTAAAACAAAGCGATAGATAGTGTATACTATACGCGATAGATAGTGTATACAACAGTACGCTAAGTAAACAAAATATGCGCTTGGGCGCCTAATACGGCGGGCTTATTATAGCCTAGACTCGTGATATAGCCTAGGGCCGACCGGGCTTGTTATTGCCGTTCGCTTCTCGGTTTTGAGCGGTGTGGTATTGGTGCTAGTAGTGGTACAATTTTTGTTTTTCCATCTGGTCCCTTCAGGTAAATGCGAATAAATCACTCTCTGCGTTCAAGGCTCCTTCGTTCTCGTCCGCCACGAACCCAGATTGACCATCTGCTTGGTCTAAAAGCCCGCGCCAAAAATCCTGGGCGCCTAAACTGCACTGCGACGCTGATCGAGTCAGGGACAGCACCGCGGGAGACACGGCTGTATTTCGCTCGTTGGGAGGAGACCCTGGTTGTTCATTCGCAGCGTTCAAAATGTTCTGAGCGCTGTTCGATCGACGCAGCAACGCTCCGGGAAGGCTCCCCAGTGCGTTTCGACCTCTGGAAGACTTCGGAGAGTCTTTGTCTTCGTGCGACACGCGGGGGGACCGGCTCGGGGAGCGCATTTGCGGTACAGGAGGAGGTTGGACGTTGATCACCTCTCGAAGGGAGTGTGTTTGTTGCCGTTGGGAACCGGGAAACCCTTGTGCCACGGAAGCCGCGACCCTTTCGTACTCCAGAGTACCGGGTACCATGACGGACATCGTGTGGTTCATCGGGTCGTTCCCTCCGAGCCCGTTCGCCCGCGCCGCTTCCGCCTCCGCCTCCATCTCCATCGCCGCCCGCGCCGCGTGCGCCACCGCACTTTCCCTTTCCTGCTGAAGCGCCCACTGCCGGTGCGATTCCGCTGAAGCGCGAGCTTGCTGATCGAAAGGCGAGCTGCCGTTGAATTGCGTGTACCGAAACTCGCCGGGATGCGTAGGGTGCGCGTTCGGTGACACCGGGTAGTGAGGGTTTCCGTTCGGTGAATGTATTCCACCGCCCTGAGCTCTTCCGAACCCACCGGGCTGATACGTGTACATGCCTGGAGAAGAAACGTTGCTGACTATGTGTTCTGCACCCCATCCAAGGGGTTGCCCGGGGAACTGTGCGGTTTGGCGATGCGGCATAGTTGAGTTGTTTTCTCGCTTGCCGCCGTACCGGTCGCGCTTCAGCGCCGCGTGTTTAGCACTCTGCGATTGCTTGTGCCGAGCATAAGTGCCCGAAGCCGACGATGCGCGCGCTCGCGAACTCAACGGAGACTTCCCCCGACCTGAAGCGCCAACAGGGGTACCTGTGTTGGCAAAACCGAGCTGACGAGTCGAGGCGTTGATTTGTTGGCCATTCCCTCCACCTCCTCCTTGTCTCATCGCTTCACAACCGTCGCACACGAACCACCCCACCTCACCCCCGGGGGTTACGTCAACCGCGTTCGGGCGTGTGGAACAGTCAACGTGCGTCAACACCCTACACACGTCGCACTCGACCCAGCCCAGGCACTTTTTCTTAGTGGAATCACCAGGGATAGACTCAACGCCTAGCGGTTCGCACACCCCTTCCTTGGCCCACGTCGCGCCGGTGTAGGTTACACTAGCCGGGGTAGAGGGAGTTGTAGGGGTGACTTTAGGGGTCGCGTCAGTCTTCGTCGATGCATCTCCTCCGTCCTTCACATCCCCTGCGTCCTTCATCACGGTATCCTCCACCTTCTTGACCACGGTATCATCTTTATCACTCGCAACAGACTGAATGACGTTAACAGATTCTCGTTTCGCGCGTCTCGGCGGCGTCGCGCCGCACCGTCCACATGCCGTGACGTTCAAGTCCTGCGGGTGGTCCCGTTCATAGTCAAGAAAATACGTTTCATAAGTGTTCAGAAGCTGCGTCCCTATATCCGTATACGTGTGTTTCTCGTAGTGGTTTTTCATCTCCCTGAAGACTTGCATCATGTTTAAATGGCGTCGCGCGTCGGGGCGGGATCCGAATCCGCCGCGGATGCAAACGGCGCGGTACAAACCATACATATCAAAGGGCTTGCCGGTTCGCTGAAGTCGGCGGTTCAGGATGTGGCTCACGTGCGCGAAAGAGTCGCCTCGGGAGGTGCGAAAGAGCTGTTGGTGCGGGGGGGAGGGGTGATGGAAGAGAGGGTCAGAGAGGGCATGACAATCATTCCAAGCTCTTTTCTCACTCAAAAAACCAAAAATTGAAAACCAATTTATTCGGTCGATTAGACCAAGGATTCACGGTCTAAATAGCGGGAGAACCTCGTTGTTGACTACGACTTGAGTCCATGAAAACACAACCGAGAAGCGCGCGTGTTTCCGTCGCGCGTCTGGCCTTTGACTCAAGAATACACGTACCTTGAACTCTTCCATGAACGTCTGTTCGGGGTCTTCGTGTTCTTGTAGGGGGCGGCGTTGGCGCGGGAGCTTATTAGGGGCGTTCGCGCCGTCCCCGGGCCCGGGATGTAAAAGCTGACTGGACATCCCGCTCGCGCTAGCAACTATTTCCCCCTTCACCGTGGGCGCGCGTTGTTGCGCAACTTGCGCTGCGTTCCCCTCCTTTCGCTCGTAGTCCTCACGCGCTTTAGGGTTGAATTTTCGTCGAGTGTTCAAACCGTCTCGCACGGAGACCATCGATTCGCGCGCGTTGTCAACGCGCGCGGCAGGAGTGAGATGATTTTCGGACGCGCCCAAAAAAAACGAGGACGCGACACGTTGAGTCCACGTGGCGGGTCTTTCTCGCGGGAACTATTTTTTGTCTTATTTCCAATGACGCAGTGAGCAAACATTCTCCCAAAAACGTGCGGGATCTTTTTCTTTTCTGGGAGCGAGTGAACGTCGCCTCAATTATCTCCAACGTTCACACAACTCTTCGCGCCAAACCAAAACCGTTTACACGATGTCGGACCAAGGCTCCGACCAACCCCTAACCAAGCCCCCCCCTTCCCTGGTGATGTCCCAAAAGGACGCCATCGCGTACGCCTCGAAACTTACCTCATCCCAACGCATGGACGTTAAAGGGTGTTACCAAATCAAGTGCGTCCCGTGCGGTGGCTTCCCCGTGGGATGTCACTACATCTGCGGAGGCGCGAGTTTGTGCTGGGGTTGCGGCACCACCCCCTTCGCGTGTTGTTCCCTGCCCATGTGCTGGATGGACCCGTTTTGGCGGTCGCCGAAACGCGATGCGACAGTGATGGTGATAGACGGAGATACACAAACCATGGCGTGTTACCCCGGCGAACGGGGAGACCAGCCGTGTTGCATTTGCGTGAAATTGTTCTAAATTGGAAGTGTGTAAGAAAAAGACACTTGGCGAAATATGAACTCAACGCGTACTCTCATCACTGATCACAATCGCGACCCTATGTCGTGCTCCATCGCCTCCGTGACAGGGACGCTACCTGTAGCACTAGCAATACTGAAAACATGTCCACTCCCGGAACTCCCACGTTCTGTATGCGCATTTAGTGACGAACTATTACCCATTTGCTGCGCCTTGGCCGCCGCCGCTCTTGCGACTACAAATGTCAAAACCTCGTCGACTGTGTTTTGCTTCGTCGCCGAATCGTGCAGTAAAAGATGCGACCCGTTTTGAACCGAAACGAATTTTTTATCCAAACTTGACACGTCCCTCACGAACTGTTCACTCGCGGGGTAGAAACACGCCGCGTCGTTCGTGCCGTGAATCACCAGTAGCGGAAGGTTGAATTGTGTTTTTTTTTCATTCAGTAATCGAAATCCCTTGAGAATTTCGTATGCCGCGAGGAATCGCACATTCGCCACCCTGACCAACGGGTCATCAACGTACTCCTTGATCGCTGATTGGTCGGATGATAGCCTGTCGGGTGTAACCGCCGCAGCGCCTCGCACGTGGGGTGTTACCTTCGCTAAGAAGCTTCCAATAGAGGCTTGGAACTTTAACAACGCCGTCCACTCGACGTCAATGCAGGGCGCGACTAAAATAGTCCCCGCGACCGAAATTCCATACTTTTTCAATTCATGACTAGTATGAGCTGCCACCAACCCGCCGAAGCTCACGCCGCCCATGAACAGAGGCACGGACGGGGGGTAGTTGGAACGCACGGACCTGAGGGTTAGGGTTTATGAGGGTTAAGGTTCAGGGTTTATGGGGTGTGTGGAGGTTAGCGGTGCTTTGTTAGATTTGTGAGGATTTGCGTAGCATCCATTCTTCTTGCTGTCCCTACTCCTACGTACCTCGCGAACTGCACACCGTCCCCCACGACGGCGTCGAAACCTTTGTCTATTTGGTGTCGCTTCGCACCGCACGCCCCGCTTTCCCCGTGCCCGACGTGGTCCCACGTGTGCACTGCGATGTTTTGTGAGACCAACTGTTCGTACAAGTGTTCAAACCGCCCTAAATGTTCGTGAAGACCGTGCGACCAAAGCACGATCCCGGCCGGGGGGATGGCGACGTTGGAAACCAACCGGTCACCTCGATTGGTTGAGTTCTGGGGGACCCATGATTTCGTCCTTATCCTCACGCCCCCATGGCTTTCGCTCAGGAAACTCCCTTCCGTGACGCGAGCCATGGTGGACGCGCTCACGAGAGTGATGACTCGGAACGCGCGAAAGTGGAACGTTAAGCTGGACGTTGGCACGCGGCCTTGGAAATATCGTCTCGTCCGACTTTCAGCGACGAGGAAAAGCATTATTTCGCGCGCGTCGAGTCGGCGTGACTGGCAAATAGTCACGCGATTGCGAAAAATATGCGTCAGTGAGAGAACGACGGGGAACAAATCGAACGAGATACGTACGTGTGTTACGTGAAATAGCGAGCGCTCACTTGATATGTACAACCTAACGCAAACTCTCGCTAAATGAATTTTGACTTTACTTTCAAGTCTTATTTGAACTTATTCAAAACAAGCGATCGCCAAACCGCGACTCTTCGTTTGTGGGCGAAGCGCGATTGTTTGGGTCGTATGGGCTTTTACCCAGCCTTGTTTGTTCGTTATTCCGACTAGTCGTTTTGCGCGCGCAAATTCGCGCCGCGCGGTCTTCTATGTATCAATGTATCAATTTACGTATCAACGTGAATCGGCGTATTAAATTTAGTAGCGCCACCGAGGACGGTGGTCGACTCGGGTGCACTTACGCCGTTTGTTTCAACTCTTCAACCTGGTCACCTTTCAACGGTTCAAACTGGTCACCTTTCAACTACAATTTTTCAGCCTCTTCGGCGGATCCGATTGGGTCCGCCGCCAACGCCACCGCCGTGACAACCGCCGCGCCGTTCGGACCAAGGGTTTTGGGTTCATCTTTTTCAGGCAACGTCTCCGCGGCGGCGTCGCTCTCTTTACCCCCCCTTGTATAAACCTGCGCATCGTTCATCGCTCGTTTCGCCGCATCTAGAATCGAGACGTTCAACGCCGAAGGCTGGCCGAACGGGTTCGCGGACGGGGGCAACATGTTCGGGGACTTTGTGCCGGGAACGCGGTCCGACTGAAGCAGCGCGTTGCTCGCGTCGTGCAGCGCGTCCGCCCCGTTCAAAAGTGCCAAGTTCCCGCGAAGCCGCTTCAACGTCTCCAGGTCGTCGGAAAGGCCGCCTCCTTGCGTGCCGTTGGAAAAACTCCCCGCGAGTCCGCCCCCCCCGTTAAGCGCCTGCAACGTCCGCAATGAGACAGTAACGTTGTTCGCCTCAGCGTGCTGGTTCGCCGCGATCGCAGGCATGAACCCGGAGAGCGCGCTGGTGTTCACGCCAGTGCCTTGTTGCACACCCGCTTGCGCTAACAGCGCAGCGTTGGGAGTCGCGCCCGCACCTGGCGCGTTCGACCCCCCTTGTTTGCCCTGCAAAATGTGAAGCGCGTTGAGCTGGCCGAGCTGTGTGGCGAACCCGCCTCCGGTCTGTTGCCCCAAGCCGTTCTGCTGCCCCAATCCACCATTCACCGCCCGTAACGACTGCAACTGCGCCAACTGCTGTTGCCCCACGAGCGAATCAAGCAAGGTTTGAGGGTTACTACCTCCCAATGTTTGCCCTAAACCCGCGAGGCCGGCTTGAGGACCCTGTAACTCTTGTAACCCTTGTAATGACCGTAGAAATAACCCCCCTTGTAACTGCTGTAACTGCTGCAAGCTCTGTAAAACTTGAAGGTTGTGTAACGTGTTTGGTGGAATAACAGAGCTCTGTTGCGTTTGCGAATTCGCAAGCGCGTGCAACGACGAAAGAGCAGAGTGCTGCGCGTCCGCTACCGCGGTGCTCCCGGCAGGGAGCTCACTCTCTTTCGAAGCACCATTCGAAGCATCATTCACTGCCTTGCCTCCCTCCGCCGCGACCAGGCTCCACGCCGCAGCTGAGGTGGGTGACGTGGCGGGTCGCGGCGGAGGGACCGGCGTCGACGCGTTACCTACGCCCCCTCCGAGTGCTTGTAACAGCGCCGCGGCGCTGTGCGCGTCCGTCTCGTGACCCCCAGAACCAACGCCGGTGAGTTGCCCGGAAAGGGATCCGTCGGTTTGTGCGATCGAATCCACGTGCTGTAACCTGCGCTGTTCCAGCAAAGCGTCCATTAAACCCAACGAGTTGACGCCCGCGAGGTGCCCCAAGCCCTGCCTTTGTAACCCTTGTAACCCTTGTAACCCTTGTAACCCTTCCAAGCCCTGTAAGCCCTGCAAGCCCTGTAACCCCTGCAAGCCCTGTAACCCGATCAAGCCCGGTAAACCTCCAATACCCGGTAAACCTCCAATGCCCACCCCCGCGACGTTCCGCGCCGCCGCGACCAGCGCGGCGTCCCTCGCGCTCTGCACAATCGCGTCGCCCATCTCGAGCGCGCGTTTCTGCCGCTTGGCCATCTCCCTTTTTTCGCTTTGCCGCTCGCGTCGGCGCTTCAAGCACTCCGCGCAACAAGCGCGGCCAGGACTGAAACACGACTTCAAACGAGAACGCTTGCAGGACTGAATAGATTGAGGAGGAAAGGAAAGAGGAAAGTGTCAGCGCGTGAAATGAAAAAAACCAAACTCTCAAAAACCTTTCCAAAAAACTGCTGCCGCCAAAACGAGCGCTCTCGAATCGCATCTTTTGCAGATTTTCTTCGGCACCTTCATTCCTCCTGACCATTTCATTTGCTCATGCGCAAAAAAACCGAGGTGCCCGACGCGTCCTGAAATGTCCGACGTGCTTCGAACGATAAAGAGCACCACGTGCTTCGAACGGGCGTGGCGCGCGTGGGGGGCGGTTCACGCGCGGTTGGTTACGGTTTACCCCAGGGCACCCGAGCGACTCGAGTTCAGTGTGGAGTGGTCTACCCGCCCATGTGTTTTTTTAGGGGAACCGCGCATCCGTGAAGCCCCCGGCCCCGCGATCCGCCGCGCGCCTATTGTTGGAAGGTCGCAAACTCGAAGACGAGGCGCGCGAAACAACCGGAAGGGACGCGTGTGCGGCTACTCATACGTACCAAGCAGTACGAAAAATCACCCTCCACGCACCCGTTCGCTTGCTCGAACGCGGCGTGCGCGGACGGGTCTTTCCGTCGTCCCATGTCGGCACGGAAGCGGGGAGCGTAGCGCGCCCAGGTGTGCGAGGTCGTGCGCGAACGAGGGCCATTCTCGTTCAACTTCAAGTTCGATTTTTTTCGATTCGATGACCTTTCGAACCTGGAGTTATTAGACCAAGAAAGGCTTCGAGACAGGTTGCTGTGGTCAGGCTCGGAAGACTTCACTCGCGTGAAGACATGAAGTGCGCCCGCTCAGTTTTCCGTTCAGGAGAGCGGCGGCGAGAGAAGCGAATCGAATCTGTCGATTCTTCTGATGCCTCTGTGTGTTGGTGCTCCCACACGACGACGCACAAGCTCCGAGGGTTTAATCGCTGGTGTGTGCGAGTGCGTGGCTATCCATCTCGCGTGCGTGTAGGTCTGTGTCGTTCACCGCGCACCATGACGGTCGGTAAGATGACCGTGGCGCAACTTAAAGCGGCTTTAACGGAAAAAGGCCTCGATGCGACCGGGTTGAAAGCCGTGTTGGTGGAGCGGCTGGAACAGGCGAACGCTGAGGGTGGAGGTGAGAAAGGGGCAAAGGGAGCTGCAGAGACGGTAGACGAGCCCGAACCCGCGCCGCAGGAAGAAGCCAAGGAAGATGCTGAAGAGAAAGGTGATGGAGATGACAAGATTGCTTCGCCGAAAGAAAAAAAGAGCCCCAAGACCAAGCGCAAGCGAAGCGAAGACAACGACGACGACGACGACTCCAAAAAGACATTCAAAAAAGAGCACGATAGTGAGCAAAAAGATTCAAAGCCTTCGTTCGAAATCAACGTCAAGGGCAACGAAGGGCGGGTTATTGGGAAGGGCGGCGAGACAATTCGGCATTTGGAATCTACGTACGGGGTTAAAATTGAGATGAAGCGTGATCGCGGCGTCGCTATTGTTTCTGGCGACGACGCTTCGATTTTCGAAACGGTTAAAACGGCCATTTCGGACGTCATCGAGAACGGCGATACCGCCAGAGGGGGTTCTGTTGCACGGGGTGGAGGTGGTGACAGAAATCCTCACAGGAATCCTCAAATGCATTCTGGAATGCCGGCTCACGGAATGCCAAACTTGATTCGCGAGGCTGACCCCGACGAGGTTCTCCCTTTTGAACTCCAAGGCGACGATTTAGACACCCTCGTCGAAATCCAAGTTCCGTGTCCTGGGAAGGAGGGCCGGGTTATCGGGAAGCAAGGTGCTACGATCAAAGAGCTGGAACGACAAAGCGGCGCGAAAATGAAGGTTGTGAAAGGATCGGGGGTTTGCGACATCAAGGGGCCGAAGCGGTTGGTGATCAACGCGCGACGAGCTGTTTTGGATACGCTGGCGTTGCAAGTCGACCGGTTCGTGGGGGTCACGGGGGGAGGCGTGCAGGGTGATTGGCAGTGCCCAGCATGCGGCGCGAATGTGTTCGCGTCCAAGGACAGGTGCTTCGCGTGCGGCGTGCCCAAGCCGGCGCATGGAGGGAGGATGGGTGGCGCTATGGGAGCAATGGGTGGCGCTGCTATGGGTGCTGGAGGTTACGCGATGGCCCCCATGAGTGCTGGGGGGTACGGCGCGCATATACAAGCGTACGGCGGGTACCAGATGGCCGGTGCTGTGGGTCAAACACCTATAGGTGCTGTACCTTCCGGCGCTACTACCTCCGTGGAGGTTCTGTGCCGCGGCTCCGAGGGCCGCGTGATCGGCAAGGGCGGCGAGATGATCAAGTACATCCAAGGGTGTACCGGTACCAAGCTTGATATGAAACGAGACGTGGGGACGGTTATGATCACCGGACCTGCGGAGGGCGTACAACAAGCGCAAGGACTGATAAACGAAGTCATCGAGAACGGAGACACCAGGGACAAGGGGGGGTTGGTACCCGGGGCTTATGGGGGACAAATGGCGGGTTCACAACACCCGTCAATGATGGGCGGGCACCCCGTCATGGTAGCTGTTCCGGTCCAAGGGGGACAAATGCCTCAAGGGGGGTACGCGCCGCAAGGGTACGCCTATGCGCCACAGGGGTACTACGCGCCGCAGCCGGGGTATCCGGCGCCGCAACAGCAAGCGGGGGGTCAATACGACCCCAACCAATACGCCGCGCAGGCAACAGCGAGCGCGGAGTGGGGACAACAGGCTGGCGTAGCTGCGCAAGCGGCGCCGTCAACGGCCGCGCCTCAGCAACAGGGCGAGTGGCAGACGCACTACTCCGAGGGACGGGCGTACTACTACAACGTCGCGACGGGGGAGACGAGGTGGGCGTAGTTGGTACGTGTTGTAATAGACGTTTTGTGGTTTTCTCTGAGTTGACTTTATCTAATTTGTAGGTATTTCGAAGCGTTATACACGGCTGTTAGCCAACTCAGCCTATATTCCAGCCATCTGGGCATCTTGCATCATCTTAACAATCTCAAAGTGGCCCATTTGTGATGCAACGTACAGCGGCGTCGCGCCGTGATTCTCCGTCTTGTTCATGTCTGCGCCCGCCTCGATCAGCGCCTGCACTACCGCCTCTTGGCCCTGAAAAGCGGCGATGAATAGCGGCGTTAGACATTCATCCGCTGCCTTGTTGACGTCCGCTCCAAACTCGATCAGCACCCGCACTACAGTCTCGTGACCTGCTGAAGATGCACTGGTCAGCGGCGTCCGTCTGCAATCCGTCGTCTTATTGACATCTGCGCCTGCAACGATGAGCGCCCGCGCCACCGCCTCGTGGCCATTGCACGCGGTGGTGCCCAACGGCGTAAAGCCTTCGTCATCTGCCTTGTCAACGTCCGCGCCTGCTTCGATCAGCAACCGCGTTATCACCTCGTAGCCATCTTGACCGGCCATGTTCAGCGCCGTCCCGCCGTCAGCAGTCACCTTGTTGATGTCCGCGCCCGCTTTGATCAGCAACCCCGTTATCACCTCATGCCCCAATCCAGCGGCGGCGTGCAGCGGCATCAAGCCTTTGAACCATGCTGTGTTGACGTCCGCGCCCGATTTTATCAGCGCCCGCACCACCGCCTCGCGGCCATTTTTAGCTGCGAAGACCATGCACGTTGCCTCATCCCACGGGCACCCGTTATCGCGCAACCACTGCAGCACCTCGACCTGCCCGCCCGCCGCCGCGTGCTCGCACAAGTATTTCCTAAAGGTCACACGACCGCGCCGGTGCAAGCTCTTAAGCGTACCTAAGCACCCATGTTCTGCAGCTTCCACAGGCGAAAGCTCCGTTATCAAACCGTGCTCCCCGATCACGTCGCGAATCACGTCAGCGAACGCACGAATTCGCGCGAGATCTGCGGGTGACCGAGTTGTCGAGTACGAGGGAATGGTCGAGGTACCTGCTTGCGAGTCAGACCGATCCGCAGCAGTCGTATCGGACTCACGCTCGGGTTTGGGAACCATCGCGAGGTGGCATGTGCTCTACGTTGTGTGGCGGTAGATCTCATTTCGTCTCGGACGTTACGAAAGTTTTAGGGCACCGAAAAGATAGGCGAATTATAATAACTGTAACTGCAACACAGACGCGGCTATAGCACCACACCTACACTCACATCCTAATAACGATAACTCAAATCAACACGTCATAGTGGTTCTCACCGTTGTACAGCAGACGAACTGGCGCTTTCGGGTTCCCTTTCTTCGTCACAGAGTGTTCCGAGCCGTACGTCTGAATTGCGATGAATCCAGATTTACTCACCGCGCTTTTAACTTTCGCCGCCGGAATGTAAACGATGATCGGTCGCTTTAAAATATCCGCCAGCACTAACAACTCAGGCTCGCCCCCCCAAAACGACGGCGATAACAACCTCTTACAGTACGTCTCGATGGGCATTTCGAAGGATATCGCGGTGGCGGCGTTTTCGAACTGCTTGCGTTTTCCGGGTGAGCGACACATCGATTCGGCGACCGCTAGACGTAGCTGATCGGCTTCGGTCTCTTCCTCCAAACTGCTCAGGTTTCTCTTTCTTAGGTGCGCCAACCCTATGGCTAGGCTCCGGAACATACACCGCCCGTCGCCCCGCACTTTGACAACCTTGTAGAACTCGTTCTTTTGCTGTTTCTTCTTTTTAGTCGAAGTGGACTTGGCTCTGCGCAGATTCGTGGATTATTGTGAGAAAGGGTTAGGGTTAGAACTTTGTGATGCGAGATGGGCGATGGTTGGCAAGCGATGACGCGCGATACTTGTGTTTGTGAATTATCAGTCTTTCGGAGCCGTGAGTGCGGTGTCGTGTCGTGCGCGCGATACGTGTGAATTTTGTGGGAACGTACTTCACTGCGAGCTCGAACAGGGACGATGGTGACTGCAAGGAATCGGGCACCAGCGATTCCGCGATGCGTGCAAACTCCATTCGAGTTGGACGACGCGCAGTCGTCTGGCGTGCATCTGTGTTCGTTTCAACTGCCGTGGGCCATCGCGGAAGCGCGGGTTGCCACGACTGTTTCGCCTCAGCGCTCATTGGGTACGGGCGCCGGCGTCGTGACCAGTGACGTGTGCTGTGTCGTGAGCACGAACTTTGAGCTGGAAAGTTTCACTTTTCTGGAAGTGCCGAAACACGTAGGGTTTGCTGTTGCTGCTGTTGCTCTTGCTGTTACTGTTAACGGTAATTCCAAGAGGATAGCTTTCCAAGAGTAGAGGCCGGCCTATCGGCCGGCCTATCGGCCGGCCGTTGGCCGGCCGTTGGCCGGCCTATCGGCCGGCCGATTAAGGTAAAGGTTGTTGTTGTTGTTGTTCCCATCCACCCAGCCTGTTGTTGCCGGCCGCCCGCCTGACCCAGCCCCCCCGGCCTCGGCCGCCGGTCCGGGACCGACCGCCCACCTCTATGGTACCGAGTGCTCCGGAACCCCGCACTCCAATATTTATATATATATATATACATATAGATTATGTAAATCATTTTAAATATATAATAATGTATGTAATATATGATGTATTATATATAATACTTGTAATATATAATATA